>Ga0114955_1000271_pt1 | contig 28485 bp, 29 predicted proteins | sample Porto_5metaG_FD_87302 | JGI IMG/M metagenome (GOLD analysis project Ga0114955, IMG submission 87302) | Marine algal microbial communities from Porto, Portugal - Porto_5 metaG | ecosystem: Host-associated > Algae > Red algae > Unclassified | place: Portugal: Porto | collected 2015-02-02 | reverse complement strand
CTTCTTTTCTTAGGTCTATCTGCTTTAGGCCTTGATTCTGTTACTAATTTAGGTTGATTTTGTTGAGTTTCTCCATTCACTAAATTTTCAGGTAATACAATATCATTATTTATGCTATCGAGTTGAAGTTTTGTTGAATTGTTTGTGCTAGGGTCAAAATTATTATTTGTTGATGATTCAGTCGACTGTTCTTTACTTAAATCAGGATTTGTTTCAGAGATAGATTCATTTCCTAGCAAGTCATTTGCATTGCGTTGATTATCATTAACTTGATTGTCTATCGTACCATCTGATGTATTAGCGACATTATTATTTGTCACATTATTTTGATTAGCAGTTGTTAATTCATTAGTATTTGTTTCACCTGTAAGTGCAGTATTAGGCGTATCACTATTGGTATTTAATTCATTTTCTTCTGCTAATGCTTGATGAGTTTGACTTAAAAAAAGTGTAGTACCAATAATTGTTGAAAAAATACCTATGTTAAACTTTCTAATACTGAATTTCTGTTTCCTAAATAAATTCATTAATTGTTCCTCCTAGTTGTATCGTCTTTGTTGTTTATAATTAATGAGCGTTTATGATGCATATGTATTAAATGAATCAATTTGCTATTTTAACCAATATAATGAATTGATATTCACTTTGATTTTATCATCAATTTTATTCAAATTCTAGTATACATAAATTAAATATTATAGTACACGTTTTAATTTATTTTTAACATATTTGTCATGTAAATATTTCAACGTTATCAAATAAGATTTCATAAAAAAAGAGTTAGATTTGAATACCTTAATATAAAAGGCATTCAAAATCTAACTCTTAAAAATCACTTTCCAATATTAAATGTTTTTAATTTCTAATCCTTCTGTTCCCCATTCATTCATGCCACCTTCTACATTAACAGCATGAATATCATTATTTTCTAAATATTCAACAACTCTAGCACTGCGTGCGCCAGCTGCACAAATTATATAATAAGTTTGATTTGAATCGAATTCTTTTAAGTTATCAGGAATTTCATTCATAGGAATAGTCTTTGCACCAGGAATAATCCCCATTGCAGTTTCATTATCATTACGTACATCTACAATATTAATTGGATTTGAATCCAATATTTTTTCTTTCAACTCATCAATTGTAATTGATTCCATTATTAAAACTCCTTTTAAAATATTCTATTTAGCAACAATGTTGACTAATTTTTGTGGTACAGCAATTATTTTTTTAATTTCTTTACCTTCAATACTCATTTTAACATTATCATTTGCTAATGCTAAATCTTGCATTTCTTCTTTAGATAAGTCTTTAGGAATTTCAATTTTTGCTCTTAATTTTCCATTAACTTGGACCACGATTTCTACTTCATCATCGACTAGTAGCGATTCATTATAAGTTGGCCAAGGTTGATAAGTAATAGTATCAGTATGACCTAATCTTGACCATAGCTCTTCTCCGATATGAGGGGCTATTGGTGCTAACATAGTTACAAATCCTTCAATATAAGGTTTGTAAATTTCTTCTGCTTTGTAACAATCATTGATAAATACCATTAATTGACTAATAGCAGTGTTGAAACCTAGGCTATCAAAATCTTCTGTTACTTTTTTAACAGTTTGGTTATATGATTTATCTAAAGATTTATTATTAGTGTCAACAATTTTGTCAGATAAAGTACCGTCTTCTTTAACAATTAAACGCCATACTCTATCTAGGAAGCGACGTGAACCATCTAGTCCCTTATCACTCCATGCTATAGCTGCATCTAATGGTCCCATAAACATTTCATATAAACGTAATGTATCAGCACCATGAGAATTCACTATATCATCAGGGTTAATAACATTTCCTTTAGATTTACTCATTTTTTCATTACCTTCACCTAAAATCATTCCTTGGTTATATAATTTTTGGAATGGTTCTTTTGTAGGTACAACACCTAAATCGTAAAGTACTTTATGCCAGAATCTTGCATATAATAAATGCAATACTGCATGTTCTACGCCACCAATATATAAATCTACTGGTAACCAATGTTTTAATTTTTCAGGATCAGCAATCATTTTCTCATTTTTAGGGTCTATATATCGTAAATAGTACCAACAACTACCTGCCCACTGAGGCATAGTATTCGTTTCACGACGACCTTTCATTCCAGTCTGTTCATCAACAACATTTACAAACTCATCTATATTAGCTAATGGAGATTCACCAGTACCTGATGGTTTGATTTCGTCAGTTTCTGGAAGTAATAATGGCAGTTCTTCTTCAGGTACTGTAGACATAGAACCGTCTTCCCAATGGATAATTGGTATTGGTTCACCCCAATAACGTTGTCTACTAAATAACCAATCACGTAATTTATAATTAACTTTCTTTTCTCCTGCATGATGATTTTCTAATAATTCAATAGCCTTAGAAATTGCTTCTTCATTATATAATCCATTAAGTTCACCGGAGTTAACATGTGGACCATTGCCAGTGTATGCTTCAGTTTGAACATCTCCACCTTCAATCACTTCAATGATAGGTAATTCGAATTTCTCAGCAAATTCATGATCACGTTCGTCATGACCTGGTACTGCCATAACTGCACCTGTGCCATACGTAGATAGAACATAATCTGCAATCCAAATTGGTAGTTGATCACCAGAAATAGGATTGATTGCATAAGCGCCTGTAAACACACCTGTCTTTCCTTTAGCTAAATCTGTACGTTCTAAATCAGATTTTTTTGAAGCTTCTTTTTGATAAGCTTTGATTTCTTCTTCTTTATCATCACTAGTAATTTTATTAACTAGTTCATGCTCTGGACTTAATACTAAAAATGAAGTTCCGTAAATTGTATCTGGTCTAGTTGTAAAAACTTCAATTTTTTCATTAATACCTTTAACATCAAATGAAACTTTAGCGCCTTCTGAACGTCCAATCCAGTTACGTTGCATATCTTTAATTGATTCAGGCCAATCTAAATCCTCTAAATCTTCTAATAAACGATCCGCATATTCTGTAATTTTTAGTACCCATTGTTTCATAGGCTTTCTATAAACTGGATGACCTCCTCGTTCAGATACACCATCCACAACTTCTTCATTTGATAAAACAGTACCTAAAGCTGGGCACCAGTTTACAGCTACTTCATCAACGTAAGCTAAACCTTTGTTATACAATTGTATAAATATCCATTGTGTCCATTTATAATATTCTGGGTCAGTTGTATTAACTTCTCTATCCCAATCATAACTAAAGCCTAATTCTTGTATTTGACGTTTAAATGTTTGAATGTTTTGTTGAGTGAATTCACGAGGATCATTACCTGTGTCTAATGCATATTGTTCAGCAGGTAATCCGAATGCATCCCATCCCATCGGATGAAGCACATTATATCCTTGCATTCGTTTATAGCGTGAAATAATATCAGTTGCAGTATAACCTTCAGGATGACCTACATGTAGACCTGCACCTGATGGATAAGGAAACATATCTAATGCATAAAATTTCTTTTGACCTAAATTATCCTGTGTTTTAAACGTTTTATTCTCTTCCCAATATTGTTGCCATTTCTTCTCAATTTCGTTGTGATTGTAATTCAATACGTTTCCTCCTATTCAATAAAAAGACACCTCTCACTAATGATAAAGGGACGACCTAAGCCGCGTTACCACCCTTTTTCGCATTTTCAGCGCACTTCATTCAATAGTAAGAGATGTCATAATTAAATTCGTTATATTTTATAATGTTATTTTAGTCCTTAACACTAGTTCTCACCACACTAGTTCTCTGTAGAAAAGCGTCTAATAACATGTTATTACAAATTAATAGTATGTGATTATGCGTTCGATTGCAAGAGGTTACTATTAATTTTTAATTAATGTAGATATATTAATAATCCAGATATTTTTTGGCTGCTTTACTTTTAGTAAATAAACTTAAAATAATAATTGAAATACCAAGTAATAAAATGATTGTTAAAAACATTATTCTCATATTAAACATATCTACTAACACCCCACCAAATAATGGTCCAAGTGCTTTACCAACTGTAGAAGCTGAATTGACTATACCTTGATATTGTCCCACTTTGCCTTCTGGAGCTAATTGATTAGCTATCGTTGGAACAGCCGGCCATACAAACATTTCACCAAACGTTAAAATAACCATACCTATAACAAATATAGAAAATTGATGCGCAAAACTAGTAACTAAAAATGAACACATAAAAATAATAATACCAACAAACATTTGTTTTTTTAAATTACCTTTTAAAAGAACGATTACTGGTCTAATTAATGGTTGTGCAACTAAAATCATAATACCGTTTATTGTCCATAACACACTATATTGCGACATAGAAATATGGATAGATTGTGTGAATGACGCTATAGTTGTTTCCCATTGAATATAACCAATCCAACAAATAGCAAAGACAATACAAACTAAAATTAATGAAACAAATCGGCTAACGTTCTCTTGACTTTTCAAATCAATATTATCTTGTCGCTTAAGTTTAGCATTTATTTCTAAATTAAATTGTGTGATTGCAACTAATGCAAATAGAACATACATAATTAAATTTGCCATAAAAATATAATTAAAACTAAATTCAGCAACAAATCCACCTAACGCTGCACCTAATGCTACGCCGATATTTTGAGCTAAATATATTGCGTTAAAGGTTTGTCTACCACCATTAGGCCAAACAGCGCCGGCCATGGCATATATAGCGGGTATAATCATTCCGCCACCGAACCCAAGCAACACAAGCCATACAGCGTACCAAGGCCAACCATGGAATAAATTTAATAACGTCGTACTAAATAAACATGTAAATGTACCAATAAGTATTGTTTTATAACCACCAAGTTTATCAAATAATACACCGCCAAGTAGGTTGCCTACAACCATACCTAAAGAATTAATTAATAAAACTACACCAGCAATTGTTAAACTTTTATTAAGTTCTTCTTTCATGTAAATCGTATTTAATGGCCACAAAAAGCTGGCGCCCGTAATATTTAGAGCCATCCCAATTACAAGCCACCATACTGATTTTGGTATATTCATTTATTGAGTCCCCTCTTTATATTTTTCTCAATCTATAATAGACACTATAACATTAAAGTATGTTAAAATCTTTACTTAGATACAAAATAGAAAGGAAAATGTCTTATGGGTAATTACTTCCCGTATGCTTTTGAAGATAAAAGATATCATACTTGGAACTATCATTTAAAAAATAAATTTGGTCGCAAAATTTTCAAAGTAGCTTTAGACGGTGGATTTGACTGTCCCAATAGAGATGGCACTGTAGCGCATGGTGGTTGCACATTCTGTTCTGCTGCAGGTAGTGGTGACTTTGCAGGAAATCGTGCTGACCCAATTGAAGTTCAATTCCAACAAATTAAAGAACGTATGCATGAAAAATGGAGCGAAGGTCAATATATCGCCTATTTCCAAGCATTTACAAATACACATGCACCTGTAGAAGTATTAAAAGAAAAATATGAGCCAGTATTAAAAGAAGAAGGTGTTGTTGGTTTATCAATTGCAACACGTCCAGATTGTTTACCAGATGATGTTGTAGAATATTTAGCTGAATTAAACGAGAGAACTTATTTATGGGTAGAGCTTGGATTACAAACTGTTCATCAATCCACTTCTGATTTAATAAATCGTGCACATGATATGCAAACGTATTATGAAGGTGTAGCTAAGCTACGTAAACACAATATCAATGTTTGTACGCATATCATTAATGGTTTACCAGGGGAAGATTATGAAATGATGATGGAAACTGCTCGAGAAGTTGCACAAATGGATGTTCAAGGTATCAAAATTCATTTACTCCACCTATTAAAAGGTACACCAATGGTGAAACAATATGAAAAAGGTATGTTAGAGTTTATGTCACAAGATGATTATACTAATCTCGTATGTGATCAACTTGAAATTTTACCTCCAGAAATGATTATTCATCGAATTACCGGTGATGGTCCTATTGATTTAATGGTAGGTCCAATGTGGAGTGTTAATAAATGGGAAGTTTTAAATGAAATTGATAATGAACTAGCACGTCGTGATTCTTATCAAGGTAAAAAATTTGTGCAAAAGGTGAATTCATGAAATTAGAACGTATATTACCTTTTTCTAAAAGTTTAATTCAAAGCCATATCACTGAATCAAGTGTTGTTATAGATGCTACTTGTGGCAACGGTAATGATACCTTATTCCTTGCACAAAATGTACCTAACGGCTTTGTTTATGGTTTTGATATTCAACAATTAGCAATCACAAATACAGAGCAGAAAGTAGCTACATTTTCTAATGTAAAATTAATTAAAGATAGTCATAACAATGTAAAACAATATATTAAGGCTGAACATATTGGTAAAATTGATGCAGCTATATTTAATCTTGGCTATTTACCTAAAGGTGACAAATCGATAGTCACTACACCTAATACAACTATTAGTGCTATTAATAATATATTTGATATTTTAAGTGACGAAGGTATTATTATTTTAGTGATATATCATGGACATGATGAAGGTAAGATTGAACGTGATGCCTTAATGGATTATTTAGTACAAATAGATCAAAATCAAGCACACGTTTTACAATATCAGTTCATTAATCAAAGAAACAATGCGCCTTTTATATGTGCATTAGAAAAACGTGCTAACGTTTAATATAGTAAAAGGGTCCGAAGTAACTTCGGACCCTTTTTTACTATTCAGATGTTAAACTGATAAAATTGAATTTAAACTTGTCTGCATATGTTCTGATTTGCCTGTAATCGTCTTAGCAATAAAATCTAGCAATCCATCTTTTTGTTTAGCAAGTTTCTCGTTGAAATGAATAATTACTGTACGTTCATCATCTTGTGGACGTTCTTTATAAATCCATTCTGAATTCACTAAATTGTTATAAGTTCTTGTTCGTTTATAAGGCTTAATTTCAACAAACTCATCCATTTCTTTTAACGTCATTGAACCTTTTTCCCATAGGTTTAATAAAATTAAAATTTCTTCTTTTGACATGTCATATTCTCGTTGAATTGTTTCAAAAATAGAGCTAACATCTGATAATAGTTTGTCTAATTGCAAAATACCGTAAACTCTTTCATTTTCCCTTTGATTCATAGTAAACTCTCCCAAATTACAAGTATAAATTAATATTTCCTAAAGTAACCGATCCCCGAAATGACACTATCGGTTAATCAAAAAATATGCTTTATAACTTGTACAAATTTAACTGAATGCTTAATAAATGAAATGATTAACTGAGACATATGCATATGTTATAAATAAAAATATAATTTTGTAAAATTAGAAACACTTTAATACACATAGCCTCTTTACATATTAAAATTATATTTTTTATCCAAACAAAATATATCAATACTACAATAAAATTGCAACTACAAATTAAAAAACATTTTACGTATTTTTGCCTATCAACCTTATAAAAAAGTGAATTAATATCCTACTATTTAAGTAGGTGTTTATATATCTTCTATCTCTTCTTCCTCAACGATGAAGCCCATTGTGTTAACACTATTATTTAAAAATGTAAGTACATAACGCATGACTTGATCACGTTCTGGTTCATTATGTATTTCATGATACAGACCATTCCATACTTTATAATATAATTCATTAGTAGCAAGCTTATCTTTTAGTTCTTTTGTGGCAGAAATATCAGAAATAATATCTTCTGTACCAAACATAATTAATGTCGGTAGTGATTTAATATCTTTAATGTGTTCCATTGTTTCTTTCATTGTTTCACTGACTAAGTTATACCAATGATATGTCACTTTTTTTAACATTAAAGCATCATTTTCAGTTTCTTCAATGACCTCATCATTACGTGTTAAATCTTGTGCTGTGATACCAATTTTAAAACGAGTATCTTTAGATGCTTTACCAACATTAGAAAGCAATTTATTCTTTCTACCTTTGCCTGATTGATTAAATTCTAATAGTGGTGAAATTAACATTAGTCCTTCAATAGGTAATTCAACACGTTCAAGTAAATTTAATAAGATTAACCCACCTAAACCAACTCCAAGGACAAATGTTGGAATTTTATATTCATTGGCTATCTTAATCCACTCTAGAACATTTTCATGATATTCATTAAAATCTTCAATTTGACCTTTATTTGCTCGAGATGTCTGTCCTTGTCCAGGTAAATCACCCATAATAACATGATAACCATTTCTTCTTAACATCGTAATGACATAAGCATATCGACCTGTATGTTCTAATATATTATGAGCAATGACAACAACGCCTTTCGCGTCATTTTCAGTTTCCCACTTCCACATTCTATAATTGCTCCTTTATCAATAGTCTTTAGTATCATAATTATAGCAAAACATAACAATTGAATGCCATTTTAAATAATCAACTTATTTATTTGGTATCAAACCATTTACTTTTGATGTAATTTTGCAATAAATTTTATTAATTTCTTTATGTAAACGCTTTCTTGAATAAATGTTTCATGATACACTATTTTTAAACAATGATTGTTATTGGGTTATGGAGGTATGTACGATGGGAGTTTTTAAAAATATATTTATAGCTTTGTCTAATAACAAATATTTAAATGACGCAGCTAAGCAAGTCGGTCCTAGAATGGGTGCTAATAAAGTTGTTGCTGGGAACACAATTCCACAATTGATAGAAACAATTGAATATTTAAACGAAAATAAAATTTCAGTTACTGTGGATAATTTAGGGGAATTTGTTACGACTGAGAAAGAAAGCCAAAAAGCTAAAGAAGAAATCCTTGAAATAATGGAAGCTATAAATCAATATAATGTTGATGCACATATGTCTGTTAAATTAAGTTTGCTAGGAAGTAATTTCGATTTAGATCTTGCATACCAAAATTTAAGAGAAATTTTACTAAAAGCTAACGAATATGACAATATGCATATTAATATTGATACTGAAAAATATGATAGTCTTCAACAAATTGTAGAAGTATTAGATAAATTAAAAGGTGAATTTAAAAATGTAGGAACAGTTATTCAAGGTTATTTATACGATGCCGAAAAACTGATAGATAAATACCCTAATTTACGATTAAGATTAGTAAAAGGTGCATATAAAGAAGATGAAACAATAGCGTACCAAACTAAAGAAGACATCGATGCTAACTATATTAAAATTATCGAAAAACGTCTTTTAAACGCAAAAAATTTTACATCAGTTGCTACTCATGATCATGAAATCATTAGCCATGTAAAACAATTTATGAAAGAAAATCATATTGAAAAAGATCAAATGGAATTCCAAATGTTATACGGTTTCCGTTCTGACCTAGCCCAATCAATTGCAAATGAAGGTTATCATTTCACTGTTTATGTTCCTTATGGTGATGATTGGTTTGCTTACTTTATGAGAAGATTAGCTGAAAGACCTCAAAACTTATCATTAGCTGTAAAAGAATTCGCAACGCCAGAAACGCTTAAAAAAGCAGGATTATTTTCAGCAATTGTACTAGGATCCGCTTCTATTTTAGGCTTAATTTCAAAGTATATTCGTAAATAAGAAAACAAAAACTCGGTTGAAAACAACCGAGTTTTTATAATTAAAATTGTTTTATTAAATTAGCCATTTCGATTGCGCTTAATGCCGCTTCTGCACCTTTATTACCTGCTTTAGTTCCTGCACGTTCAACAGCTTGTTCAATACTTTCAGTTGTTAATATACCAAATATGACTGGTACATCTGTTACTTCATTTGCTTTGGAAACGCCTTTTGCTACTTCATTACAAACATAGTCATAGTGTGATGTTGCACCTCTAATTACACATCCTAATGTAACAACCGCATCATAATCACCTTTTTGAGCTAGTTTTCTTGCCACCATAGGGATTTCAAATGCACCTGGTACATAGGCAACATCAATATTACTTTCATCAACATCATGTCTAATAAATGTATCTTTTGCACCTTCTAATAATCTACCAGTGATAAAATCATTAAATCTACTAACTACGATAGCTACTTTTAAATCTTTACCTATTAATTTACCTTCAAAATTCATTTTAAGATCCTCCTAAATTAAATGTCCCATTTTTTCTTTTTTAGTTGTCATATACTCATGATTATATTTAGTTTCTGGTACTATAAGTTCTATACGTTTTTGAATATTAATACCGTATTCTGTTAAGCCTTCAAATTTCTTAGGATTATTACTTAACAAATTTACTTTTTCAACGTTAAAGTATTTAAGAATTTGTGCAGCAATATTATAATCTCGTAAATCATCATCAAATCCTAAAGCTAAGTTAGCCGTTACAGTATCATAGCCTTTTTCTATTAATTCATATGCTCGTAATTTGTTCATTAGGCCTATACCTCGACCTTCTTGAGGTAAATAAATAATCATTCCACCATGTTGTTCAATATATTCCATTGAAGCTTCAAGCTGTGCACCACAGTCACATCTTTGACTATGGAAAATATCTCCAGTAAGACACGCTGAATGGATACGAACATTTTCATGAGGACGAACCTCTCCTTTAGTCACTACAACAATTTCTTCATCACTAAAGTCAGTCGTAAAACCATACATATCAAAAGTACCAAAGTCTGTCGGCATTTTAACTTTTGCATTTAAATTCACATGTGATTCATTAATACGTCGATACTCTATTAAACTTTCTATAGTAATCATTACCAAACCATGTTTTTCTTTAAAAGCTTGAAGATCTTCGCCTTTTGCCATTGTTCCATCTTCATTCATAATTTCACAAATAACACCAGCAGGTTTAGCACCTGTCATTTTTGCTAGATCTACTGCCGCTTCTGTATGGCCATTTCTTTCAAGTACGCCGTTGTCTTTAGCAATTAATGGGAACAAATGGCCAGGTCGATTAAAGTCTTCAGCTTTAGATTCATCATTAATTAAAGCTCTCGCAGTTAATGTTCTTTCATGAGCACTAATACCTGTTGTTGTATCAATATGATCAACACTTACAGTAAAATTAGTCCCGAATACATCTGAATTATTTGTCTCCATTGGATTTAAAGATAACTTATCACTGATACTTGAACCAATTGGTGAACAAATTAAACCTCTTGCTTCTTTAGCCATAAAATTAATAGTTTCATCTTTCATCCATTCAGTAATTGCAATAAGGTCTCCTTCATTTTCCCTATCTTCGTCATCAACTACAATTATACTGTCACCTTTTTTTAAAGCGTCTAATGCATGTTCAATTTTGTCGAATTCCATATTTTATTTCCTCCCCCTAAAAACCAAATGCTTTTAGTTTTTCTTCAGTCAAATTAGATTTATTTTGCTTAAATATATTTTCTACATATTTAAAGAGCACATCTGATTCTAGATGAACTTTATCTCCTACCTTTTTATTCGATAAAATAGTAGATCGTCTTGTTTCAGGAATCAAATGAATATCAAAAGCATCTGAATGGAGATCAAAAATAGTTAAACTTGTTCCATCGACAGTTATAGATCCTTGCTTAACCATTTGATTAAGTAATGACTTGGATGCTTGAATTTTAATAATCATAGAATTAGCAGATTCATTAATTTTTATTATTGTGCCTAAGTCATCAACATGACCTAAAACAAAATGGCCACCAAAACGTCCATTTCCACTCATAGCACGTTCTAAGTTTACTTCGGTATGACGCTGTACGTCAGCAAGATAGGTTTTATTTTCTGTACCTTTAATCACTTGTACAGAAAACGATTGTTCATCAAAATCTATAACAGTCAAACATGCACCGTTTACACTAATTGAATCGCCAACATGCACATCTTCTAATATTTTGTCTGCAGCAATAACTAAAGTTCTAACTGATTGCTGAGTACGAACTTGTTGAACAGTACCAACTTCTTCAATGATGCCTGTAAACACCTGCAATCACTTCTTTCGCAAGATTAATTTAATATTTTGATTAATTAACGTGGAATTAACAATTTCAAATTGTGTAGTGTCTGGTAGTGCTATCGTTTTATCAGTTTTGAAAAATTGATATTTACCAGAACCACCTATTATTTTCGGGGCAAAATAAAGTACTAGGTGATCTAGATGATCAGATTGGAGAAATTCTGAAGTAATTTCGGGACCTGCTTCGACTAACAATTTCCCGATACCTTTTTGATATAAGTCTTTCAAAATTGACTCAATATCACATTGATTCATATATATTATAGTTATATTATTTTTTTCTGTTGTTAACGTTTTATTCTCTGTGTAAATCCAAATTGGAGATGAGTCATCATTGAAAAGTTGTTGTTGAAAATCCAACTTACCACTTTTACTTAAAATGACACGAACAGGATGTTTACCATCTTCAATCCGAGTAGTATATAAAGGATCGTCTGCTTCAATCGTTTTTCTTCCTGTTAATACTGCATCGTGATTATGACGTAATTGATAGACATCCTTTTTAACATCTTTGTTAGTAATCCATTTACTTTCACCATTATCTGTAGCCTGTTTCCCATCTAAGCTTGCTGAGACTTTAACTGTTAATTCTGGTATCTCATTACGTTTAGCAGTAAAGAAATCTTGATATAGTTGTGCGGCTACAGCGTTATATTGAAATTCAACTTCAATACCTGCATTTTGTAATATGTCATCACCTTGTGATATTAATGTTGTATCTTTAACAGCATAAATCACTTTTTGAATTCCTGCTTCTATAATTTTATTTACACAAGGAGGAGTAGAGCCATGATGTGTACATGGTTCTAATGATACATATATTGTTGCACCTTTTGCTTCTGATTTCGCCATGTCTAAGGCTTGAACTTCAGCGTGTTTATCGCCTTTACGCAAATGTGCACCAATACCTACAATTCTGCCATTTTTGACTACTACAGAACCTACAGGTGGATTTACACCAGTTTGACCATCAACCATTTGTGCAAGTTGGATGGCATAATTCATAAAATTACTCAATATATCACCTCTAAAATTAAAAAACCTTATACCATTGAAAATTATTGTTTCAAGGCATAAGGCAATTTATATATCTTTATAAAAGCATATTTATACTTAACATAAACATACTTCATTAAACACATACTTATACAAATATATGTTAGTGTCGATAATCGTCATTCTTTCTCCCATCCAGACTTTAACTGTCGGCTCTAGATTCTCACTAGATCAGCCACTAACAAATGTTAGCAGGTCGCAGGCTTTATCACTGCCGGTTGGGAATTACACCCTGCCCCGAAAGAATTGAATATGAAATTGTTAAAGGTTAATTGAGTATCGTAATCTCAATGACTACAATTCAAATTCTACTACACCTATTTCAAAAAAACAATTACTATACATTGTACTTAATTAAAGAGATAGATTTAATTTTAATTATCAAATTTTATTTTTAACTATAATCAAATACCAGATAAGTATTTAATTTTATTAGATATTTAAGGATTAATGATTCTCTTTATCAAGGTTATCCAAATCTTGTTGTGTTTCATATAATCTATCAACAGCGTTGGCTACTTGATTCACAATCATTTTGACACCGTTTCTAAGTTTATTAACCCCATTAGTCATTTGACCTATAGCAATAACATTCGTTAGTGTACCAAATCTAGGGCTAATCACTTGGTTTGTCTCTGGTATGATTTGAATACCGCCCATTGGATGTGCCTGAACAATTTGTCTATTTTCAAGATTTAGTATTAATTGATCATCTTCATCCAGTTCATTTAAATGAGTTTTAGAACCAGTAGCGTTAATAACCACATCAAAATCTTCAATATCTTTTTCCTCTTCATATTGTAAATGGAATAATCCATCGTCGTGATAAATGTTTTTTAAATTTTTACGAATAATTAATGCTTCGTTTTCTAATAAATCTATAAGTAAACGGGCAGTTCTAGGAGGCATAGGATTGGAATTAAGTTGAATTATTTTTGTATAACGACGATTAAATTCTTGTTGATCTTCAATACTTAAACTATTCCAAATCCAATTTAAATTCTCTTTTAACAGTTCAACGATACTTTGAAATATGCCAATTTCCTTTTCATGTTCCAAATCAAATTGTAAATCTTTAATGTGGTCTCCAGTTCTTCTATTAACTAGTTTTTCAAAATTAATGCCATAATCTTTGCATTCTTTTAAAAATAAATCAACTGCTGTATCTAAAGGCACATTGCCATAATTTTGAGCTTGTATATCATTGAATCGTTGTTTAGTTAAATGAGTAAATTCTATATCAACCATTTTACCTCTTACACTAGGTAAATTTGCTGAACGACTTGTCATTAGTATAGGCAATTTAGGATGGTGAGCAGAAACATATCTGATGACATCTAAACTTGCCAGTCCAGTTCCTATAATTGCAATACTATCATTTTCACTAACATCATCGAGAGAATGATATGTAGGATAAGGTGTCGGTTTAAACCCATCTATCCCTTTTAGTCGATATGGATCATGATATGCAAAAGTGCCAAAAGTTAAGAATAAATAATCATATTCTCTCCATTCTTTCATATCATCTGACGTACAAACATAATATTTTAGATTCGTTTCATCAACTTTAGAACTTGTAAAAATTTCATGAACTTTATTGTTAATGATTGTAATATTTTCATATTGATTATTAAATTGAGACAAGTATGATTTCATATAATGTCCAAATACAAATCTCGGTAGATATGTAGGATTATCGAATACAAATTCATTTTGATCTTGATACCATTTCCAAAATTCTTCTTCATCGTCTAAATTCAAGCTCATCTTTTTAGAAGGTAAATTGATTAATAATTCACTACTATCATTTTGGAATGGAACTCCTTGTCCCATATTTATACGGTCATCATAGACATCTACTTTTAATTTTTCAAAATGTTCATGTTTTACAAGTTGTCGTAAAACACTAACACCTGCAGTGCCCATACCAATTATAGCTACACGCATTATGACATCATCCTTTTTTCATTTCTATATCTCTAATTTGATTACAACAACATATATATTTCAGAGATTTTATAACTGTTGTTATTGATTTCACATTATTTCTTATATATCCTAATCAGGCAAAGTTTAATCTTTTATCATCTGTGATAAAATTTCTTTATGAGGTGATTGATATGAAATTAGTGGCAAAAATCATAGTTCTGACAGTTATTATATTTGCTTGGGTAACAAGAAACAACAAAGCCAAATAATCAGCACATAAAAAACACCTGCGCCAATTAAATGCCGCAGGTTAAATTACATATCCTTTTTTATTTAAATTTCAAACTTGATTTTATTCTTATTAGAAAATTAAACATTCAAATAGATCATTATTTATTATCTTTTAAATGACTTTTATCATCTTTATACACATAAAGTTTGAAGTATTTACCTTCTGTTTTCATGTCTTTATAAAAATCAGCAATGATACTGGCATTACTTTCAGCCCATTTAATATCTGTAGCATATTGATGTTCACCTGGATTTTTAGGATTCCATCTCATGCTATATAATGTGTCTTGATCTTCGTGTTTTAAGAAATGATTATGAATGAAATCTGCACCACCGTAAATTGCTTTTTGCGGTGTATCCCAACCATGTTTCTTCGCATATTCTGCACCTGTTTTTACAGGGTCACTATCTAATGCGCCAACACCATAGAAGTTATAGTATTTCTTACCATCAATTTCTACACCTTTAGACAATTCACTTTTAGCAGAACCTGTTTCTAATAAAGCATGTGAAATTAAGTAAACTTCATTTACATGTTTTTCTTTAGCTGCTTTTGTAAAATCATCAGTGTGTTTTAATAAAGTTGGTCTATCAATTAACATTCTTTTAATTCTTTTTTCATCAATACCTTGATATTTAGATAAATCTAAAAATTGATACTTTTGTTTGTCATTGTCAATAAATTGACTACTATCCATAGCTGTTTTAATTTCAGTTGATGATGCATCTCTCCACGCATCATTATTTTTATTAGATACTTGTTGACTCGTATAGTTGTCTATTTGTTTCTTCGCAGCTTTATCTAATGTTACATCTAATTTCTCAACTTTTTGTTGTTCTTTAACATGTTTAAAGAATATTTGGTCAGAAACCATTGAGAAAAAGATAATAGCACCTACTGCAAATATGATAAGCAATCCTAAAATTGCAACTATAGATCCCTTTTTGTGCTTCGTCATATTCACACCTCTTAGGTCAATGTTGTTATACTTTTCATTTGTATTACGATAATAAAGTTTAACATTATTAATTATGAATCACAATTTAATATATACTTTGTTACAAATTCATAAATAAAAAGTAATAAAATTGAAACTTTTGAGTATAAAAAAAGAGAAATAGACATGATTTTGTATCCATTAAATAGATTGATTAACACTTCAATCAACTGTATTGAATATGTTAACTATTGTCATTTAGCAATATCTATTCAATTAAATTGTCTAAATCTCATCCCATTTTTATTTATTATGATTTTTATAATCCATCATTATGAAACTTGCAGCTTGTGATCTATTCTTATAAAAATATTGATTTAAGTCTATTGTTCCTTCAATACTTCCTTCTCTATACTTCATTTCATTAGTGAAATTGTTAATCATCACAAAGTCTGAACGATCTTTAATTCTATCTAAATCATCATTACGGGCGAAAAAATGTTCTAAATTTAAGTGTGCGTAATCCATTTGTACCTCCTATTAAATTTTGCTCTATATTAATAATACGACATGTTTTTGGTTGTTTTTGAATACATATTTATTTACTATGACTTCTATTTAACACCTATTTTAATAATTTAGCAAATGAAAATTTTCCCAATCTATTTTAAATTCAATGTATCCGGAAATATACACTTTTATGTACATAAAACTGGAGTAAATCTTGGAATTTAATATTATTTATCAAAAGTATAACAAAATCATACATTATTTGTTAACTAGGTATCAAATCACTTATAATTATGACGAGTTTTATCAATTACTATTAATTCAAATGTGGCACTTATCGAATAACTATAATCCCTCAAAATCCAACAAATTTTCCTCTTATCTATTCATCAGATTAAACTACTATCTTATTGATATATTCAGAAAAGAAAGTAACAAAATTAAAACTAGTGATATTGATGATTATATTTCTAGTGAAATAGAACCATCTCAACACATCAATAATGAATCACTACTAATACAAGATATTCATTATTTATTAAACTCAAAAGAAAAGGAATGGCTATTACTAAAATTATCTGGATATAAACAATATGAAATTGCAGAAAGAATGCATCTATCTTTGACTACTATTAAAAAAATTAAGAAGTCAGTGCAATCTAAAATCACAAAACATTTACATTATACTCTTAAAAAGGAATGAAACAATGAATCATTTAACTACAACTAACTTACTATATATACAAACAGAAATAAGCGATAAGCTATCCACTAAATGGCAATATAAGCAATATGACATATCTCTCCCTATTTCAATCAACAATACGTTAGACTACATGTTAGAATTACATCAAAAAACACTACCTCTTCAAAAGAAAATCGCCAAACGCTTACTTCATATAAACAAAAAAATTCCTATTTATGTATGTGATCAACTCATTTTATTTCCTCTTAAACATCGTCGTTCTCCCATTCAATATTACATAAACGCTTATCATATTACTGGTATACAAACCAAAAATAATGGCACATTAATTATGTTTTCAAATGCTACTCATCTTTTAGTAGATGAACCTTATCATGCTATATTAAAAAAATGGCAAGAAAGTTTACTTCTTTGCCATTTAATTACACAGTCGTATTCTTCTTATTAAATTTATATTCTAATAATTTTTTAGTAAAAAATGCAGTTACTTTCTTAATTAAGAATATCGCTATTAACATTAATATAATAGCGCCTATAATGATGAGTACAACAGTCACAGTTGATAAGTTAACCTGGGGATGAATGAAATAATTTACAGCTGTTAAACTTGTTATAAGGCCAAATAAAAAGCCACCTAATAAAATGACATATGTAAATACAATTCCAATCAATAATATAAATAAACTAGCTGAAGTAATATGTTTTTGGCTATACACATGATCTTTTAAAAACTGATTTGAAAACCTTATTGGTTTATTCAGCGTGTCACTATCATTATGATTAACTTTACTAATTTCATCATTTAATTGAGCTTTCTCTTTGTTATTTAAGAACCATAACTGCTTTTTTACTCTAGCACTAAACGAATTTTTATCCATAGCTAGAATTGCACCTCATATCTATTTGATTATCTTTACATCATAGATGAAATTTCTAATTCAATCAATTCAAATATTCAAATTATATTAATAAAAAGCCAACCTTGTGTACACTATAGACAATCAATTCTAATAGTGACACTAGCTTGGCTTTTAAATTTAATCCGATAAAGACACTAATTAAAGCAATTATAAAATTGATAATCCTGAACTTTGGATATCTTTAGCAAAACCTTTAACAGTATCAATTGATAGTTCTTCAACGTCTCTACCTAAATTATTGTTAACCTTTTTAACTACATCGGCTGGACAAGTAATGATGTCAGCACCAATTTCATCTGCTTGAATAACATTAAATAGTTCGCGGCAACTTGCCCATAACAATTTAACACCTTTTTTACTATGAGTTACCTCTACTGATTCTTTCATTAATGGTAATGGATCTACACCAGTATCTGCAATACGTCCTGCAAATACTGACACATATGTTGGTACGCCTTCTGTGACAGCTTCAGTAATTTCTTTAACTTGTTCAATTGTATAAACTGCAGTGACATTTAAACGTACTTGTTTTGCAGATAATTCTTTGATTAATGGAATTGTTGAAGTACCGTTAGTAGTAACAATAGGAATCTTAACAAAAACATTGTCACCATATTGTTTAAGAATTTCCGCTTCTTTAGCCATTGTCTCTAAGTCATCTGCGAACACTTCAAATGAAATAGAAGCGTCAGGAATTTCTCGAACAGCCTCTTCCGCAAATGCTTTATAATCTGTTACGCCTGCTTTGGCCATTAAACTAGGGTTAGTTGTAAATCCATCAACCTGTTTATTTTTATAAGCAGCTTTCATTTCTTCAATATCTGCTCCATCCGCAAATACTTCTACTTTTAGTTTTCTCACTATGTATTCCTCCTTCAATTTCAATACTAAATTTGGATTTCCAATGTATTGAATATCAAATTCATATATGATTTATCTTTGGTTTTTATTTTCGTTAACAAATCATTTATAAATAATTTATATCATGCTTTTGAAATGTAAGCGAATTATTTGCCTATATAAAAGCATTTTTGTATTTTACATTTTATTTTCTATACATTTATACTATTCTCATATCCTAAAAAGTGGTAGTATATTGTAATGATATCCATCGAGGAGGTTACGCATGTCAAAATCTAAACTCTACTTTTATATAACTTTATTATTATTAGCGATAAGCTTTTTCTTTAATACAAATAATCCATTTTTAAATAATGTGTTGGGTTCTTTCGTCAAATTAATTATTGCATGTAGTGTCATTAATGTCATTGTTCTAATCATTTCAATCATATTTGCGGACAAATCTATTAAACATTCACGAGACAAACAAGGTTGGATTAGAATTGGTAGTAAACTATTACCATTTATTATTCTTATTGTGATTATTATTCATATTGTGTCGTCATTAAATACTTACGGATTCCTTTCTTAAAATTTATTGACGTATACTTTATTTGTTAGAGCCATTTCAGATTGAAGTGGTTCTTTTATTTATTTGAGTAAATGTTTATTAAAGGAGTTATTACTTTGCAATATTTATACATTTTTGTAGGTGGTGCGTTTGGTGCTTTATTAAGATATTTATTATCATTTTTTAACCATGGCCACCAATTACCAATAGGTACATTAACAGCAAATATCATCGGTGCTTTTTTAATGGGATTCTTCACAGCACTATCTATTAAATTATTTCAATCACATCCCCTATTTAAAAAAGCTATAACAACAGGTTTCATGGGAGCTTTAACTACATTTTCTACTTTTCAATTTGAATTAGTTCAAATGTACAATCAACAAAACTGGATGTTATTAATTATTTATGCAGTGATTAGTTATATTCTTTGTATTTTATTATGTTTATTAGGTAAGAAATTAGGTGAACGTTTATGATTACTACAATTTTGTTAGTCATGTTAGGTGGAGGTATTGGAGCAATTCTACGTGCTAGTATTTCTAACTATTTCAATCAGTTTCAATCTGTGTTGCCAATAGGTACGCTTATAGTTAATATTGTAGGTTGTATATTCATTGGTACCCTATCTGGTTTATCATTACATATACAATGGATAAACCCTTTTTTGATCACAGGTATATTAGGAGGTTTAACTACATTTTCTACCCTTTCTAATGAACTTGTCGGAATGTTATCACCTAAATTCAAACCTACATTGTTTATTGTATATTCTACTATTCAATTCATAGGATCATTCTTAAGCTGTTATTTAGCTTATCACTTTATTTAAAAAATAGAAGAAGATACTTTTAAAGCCACGTTCTCTTCATGAGAAACGTGGCTTTAATTGAATTTATTGTCCGTTAAATTCTGCAGGATCAGGACCAATTCTTCTATCTTCATTTAATTTGTCAAGACGATTCATTTGGTCTTCGCTAAGTTTGAAGTTTAGAATATCTAAATTTTCATCTATACGATGTGGTGTTACTGATTTAGGGATAACTACTACATCATGTTGATAATTCCAACGAATAATCACTTGTGCAGGTGATTGATCAATTTCTTTTGCAATAGCATTAACAGTGTCATCATCTAAAATTTGTGCGTTCATTAATGGTGACCATGATTCCATAACAATATTTTGAACTTCCATATATTGTCTTAATGAACTTTGTGTTAAATATGGATGAAATTCAACTTGATTGATGACAGGCTTTATTGATACTTGTGCTAGTAGTGCTTCAAAATGGTCTACATTAAAATTGCTTACACCGATATTTTTAACACGGTCTTGTTTATATAAATCTTCCATCCCTTGCCATGTATCTATCATTAGTGCTTCGTTAGTACCTGGCCAGTGCATTAAATATAAATCTAGATAATCTAAGCCTAATCTTTTTAAGCTACTTTCATACGCATCCTCTACATTAGTTCTACCATAATCTTCTAACCATAATTTTGAAGTAATAAATAAGTCTTCTCGTTTTAGACCTGTAGTTTCTAATCCTTCTTTAATACCTTGTCCTACTTTTTCTTCATTACCGTAAACTTTTGCTGTATCAATGCTTCTATAACCATTCTCTATAGCATGTTTAACAGCCTTAGTACAATCATCATTATTTTCGACTCTAAACGTACCTAGTCCTACTCTTGGCATTTCATGACCATTATAAAATTTAATTTTATCCATGGATTTTCACTCCTTACATATAAAAATATTTATCCATTATCTATACCCGTATCCGTTGATTAAAATTCAATATTACAAAAAAGCTAGTAAAGTGTCATACACCCTACTAGCTAAAATAATTAGTTAAATGATTCAATTTTATCCATAATATCTTGTAAATCATCGACGTTATATTGAATACGTCCATGGAATACAAATTTATTAAAGAATTCGTTAAGTTGTTCAGGTCCAACTAATACTTTTACATTACTATTCTGAGCATAATTTGAAATCGTTACATCATCTTCATTTTTAGGATTAAAGTATAAAATAGAAGTTGGTGTGTATTTAGTATTCAATTTATTTTGTAAATCTCCAGCTAATTGTTGTATTTGCTGAATTTTATCTGAATAGTTAACAAATGATAATGATTTTTGATCATCATTTTGATCTAATACCAATGTTTGTGGCGTAGTTTTATCTAAATCTAAAGTATTAAATACTTGTTCCATAGTTGGTAACTCTGAAAATTGTGCGCCACTAATACCATTATAAACATGACCTTTTAATAATTGAGAATCAATGATGTATAAACCAGTTCGTGTTAATACTAGGTGACTAATTCTTTCAATATTATTAAATTCATTAGTTGGCAAGAAAATATTTGCCATTATATGCATATCTTCTGGGCGAATACGCTTTTCATTTACAAGACGTTCACGAATACCAATTAATCTCATGTCTGTAACATATTCACTATGATTTTTAGAGAATAATTTTAATGCATCAATTTCTCTTTCTTTACTACTTACTGTAGCTTCATAATCTTCTTTTTGTTTAGTGACTGTCTTTTTGTTTTCTATACGTTCTTTTTCTAATGTTTCCTCATGAGATGCTTTTAAGTTTTGTTCTTTTTGTTGATATTCTTCTTCAGTTTGTTTCTTTATCTTTTTCTTTTTATTTAACGTGATTAAAAATAAAACAAAAAAGATAATTGCAATCACTACTGCAACGATTAATCCTATTCCAATGGGTGAAGATAAACTCATCACATCAACGCTCCTTTTAAATTATCAATACAATCAATTATAAATCATAACTATGATATTTTCGACATTTCGTTATAATTTAATTGATTATATTTTACCTATCCCAAATATTTTAATTATTTTAGGCTTGGTTTATTGAATCTTTCAAAACGTTGACTTTATCTAATTTTTCCCAAGGTAATAAAACATCAGTACGTCCGAAATGACCATATGCAGCAGTTTGTTTATAAATAGGTTGTTTCAACTCTAACATTTTAATAATTCCTGCAGGTCTTAAGTCAAAGTTCTCTCTAACTGCTTCTACTAATTCTGTTTCACTGACTTTACCTGTACCAAATGTATCAATTGAGATTGACACAGGTTCAGCTACACCAATAGCGTATGCAAGTTGTACTTCACATTGTTCAGCTAATTCAGCTGCAACAATATTTTTAGCAACGTATCTTGCTGCGTATGCGGCAGAACGGTCTACTTTAGTTGGATCTTTACCACTGAAGCATCCTCCACCATGTCTAGCATATCCACCATAAGTGTCAACGATAATTTTACGACCTGTTAATCCTGCATCACCTTGAGGTCCACCAATTACAAATCTTCCTGTTGGATTGATATAGAATTTTGTTTGATCATCTAGTAAATTTTCTGGAACAGTAGGATAAATGACATGTTCTTTAATGTCATTTTGAATATCTTCTAATGTTTTATCTTCAGCATGTTGTGTTGAAACAACAATTGTATCAATACGTTTTGGTTTGTCATTTTCATCATATTCAACTGTTACTTGAACTTTACCATCTGGACGTAAATAATCTAGTATTTTATCTTTACGAACATCTGATAAACGTTTAGCTAGCTGGTGTGATAAGAAAATTGGTAAAGGCATATACGTATCTGTTTCGTTAGTTGCATAACCAAACATTAAACCTTGATCTCCTGCACCTGTTGCTTCAATTTCTTCTTCAGTAATATCATCGCGATATTCTAATGCTTTATCTACACCTTGTGCAATATCTGGTGATTGTTCATCAATTGCTGTTAATACAGCCATTGTTTGTGAATCATAACCATATTTTGCACGTGTGTAACCAATTTCTTTAATTGTTTCTCTTACTACTTTAGGGATATCAACATAAGTTGTTGTTGAAATTTCACCAGAAATTAAAGCCATACCTGTAGTTACTGTTGTTTCACATGCTACACGCGCATTAGGGTCATCTTTAAGAATTTCGTCTAAAATGGCATCGGAAACTTGATCGGCTATTTTATCCGGGTGTCCTTCAGTTACTGATTCTGACGTGAATAATCGTTTATTGTTAGTCATGTTTTGCTCCTTTTAAAAATTTATTACGATAATTCTCTTTTATTTGAGCTAAATAAAAGAGCCTTCTGCTAACTAGTATCTAGATAGAGAGAAGGCTCTTATACGTCCATTCGCTCTTATCGTTCAGACAATATAGGTCTGCAAACGGTTTGGCACCTTTCTTTTCTATACAAAAAAGAGGTTGCTGGGTTTCATTGGGTCCATGTCCCTCCACCACTCAGGATAAGAGAATCCGTTAAAATTAATACTACATAATTAGCGAATTAATGTCAATTTTAGAATTAAGTTATTTTAATGAAAATTTACGGTGGATTAATTAACTTAATATGTTATACTATTGAAATGTAAAGGCTTACATTACAACTATCTGGAGGGATTAAGTATGTCGATCGATACATACTCTGAAACTATTAAAATCAAACAATTATTAGAAAAACCATCTACACAGTTTCAATTATCTACAACTCAACTTTACAATAAAATCTTAGATAATAATGAAGGTGAACTTACTGAGTTGGGCGCTATTAATGCAAGTACCGGTAAATACACTGGGCGTTCACCTAAAGATAAGTTTATCGTTACAGAACCTTCATATAGAGATAATGTTGATTGGGGAGACGTTAATCAGCCGATAGATGAAGAAACATTTTTAAAACTTTATAACAAAGTATTAAATTATTTAGGTAAGAAAGATGAACTATACGTATTTAATGGTTTCGCTGGAAGTGACAAAGATTCACGCTTAAAACTAACTGTAATTAATGAATTAGCTTGGCATAATCTTTTTGCACATAATATGTTTATACGTCCTGAATCAAAAGAAGAAGCTAAATCAATCAAATCAGACTTTACCATTGTATCAGCACCTCATTTTAAAGCTGACCCAGAAGTCGATGGTACAAAAACAGAAACTTTTGTTATCGTTTCATTCAAACATAAAGTCATTTTAATTGGTGGTACTGAATATGCTGGCGAAATGAAAAAAGGTATATTCTCAGTTATGAACTATTTATTACCAATGCAAGATATTATGAGTATGCATTGCTCAGCAAATGTTGGTAATAAAGGTGACGTAGCATTATTCTTTGGTTTATCAGGTACTGGTAAAACAACATTATCAGCTGATCCTGATAGAAAATTAATTGGAGATGACGAACACGGCTGGAATAAAAATGGTGTGTTCAATATCGAAGGAGGTTGCTACGCTAAAGCAATCAACCTTTCAAAAGAAAAAGAACCACAAATTTTCGATGCAATTAAATATGGTACTATTTTAGAAAATACAGTTGTCAAAAATGATGGCACGGTTGATTTTGATGATAATAAATTCACTGAAAACACAAGAGCGGCATACCCTATTCACCATATAGATAATATTGTATTACCTTCCAAAGCAGCTCATCCTAATACAATTATCTTTTTAACAGCGGATGCTTTTGGTGTCATTCCTCCAATTTCAAAATTAACTAAAGACCAAGCAATGTATCACTTCTTAAGTGGGTTTACATCTAAATTAGCTGGTACAGAACGTGGCGTTACTGAACCTGAACCATCATTCTCTACTTGCTTTGGTGCACCATTCTTACCATTACATCCTACAGTTTATGCTGATTTATTAGGTGAATTAATTGATAAGCATGAAGTTGATGTTTACCTTGTTAACACAGGATGGACAGGTGGTAAATATGGCGTTGGTAGAAGAATAAGTTTACATTATACACGTCAAATGGTTAACCAAGCTATTTCAGGTAAATTAAAAAATGCAGAATATACTAAAGATGCTTCATTTGGATTAAATATTCCAGTGGAAGTAGAAGATGTTCCTAAAACTATCTTAAATCCAATTAATGCATGGAGTGACCCTGAAAAATATAAAACACAAGCTAATGACTTAATTCAACGTTTTGAAGAAAACTTCAAAAAATTCGGCTCTGAAGTAGAACATATTTCAGATAAAGGTGCATTTAATAAATAATTAAAAAAGAGGTCGGGACAAAAGCGCTTAGGATTTGAGCAGAACCGAACGATGAGCAAAATTGTTTCTCAAATTTTGTCGAATCGTGAGAGTTTCTGCCGAGAATCCTGCTTTTGGGACGCCGTTAATCGGTTTCCCAGAGCACAAGAACTTTATGTCTCAACCTCTTTCATTATCTTTATCATTTTCAATTTGATTCATCCATTGATGAATATATTCAAGTGTTTCTTTCAAAGCAAATGGGCGTGGTACATGTCCTTCTTTCATTTGATAAAAAGTATCAAAGTTTGCTCCAATCTCATTTAAGCGTCGTTCTAAATAATAAGCTTGATGTATACCAACTTGCTTATCATTTCCACCATGAACAATAAGTATTGGCGGACTTTGTGGCGTAATATTATGTATTGCCTCTCTATCAGTATAATTTTGAGCATCTTTAATAGGATGTCCAACCATTCGTCTTAACATCCCTCTTAAATCAACACGTTCCTCATACATTAAATAAATATCAGATACCCCACCCCATATAATATAACTATTTACAGGTAAGTCTTGAAAAGTTAATAATCCTTGTAAACCACCACGTGAAAAACCAATCATATGAATAAAGGCTTGTGGATGCTTTGAATACAGTAAATGAATGAGTTCAGTGACATCATTTAAATCTCCACGATAAAATTCATCTTTGCCTTCACTACCATTGTTACCTCTATAATATGGACCTACAACTAGAGTTTCATCATTAGCAAACTGCATTAGCCTTGCAGCTCTGACACGCCCTACTTGTCCTTTACCACCTCGCAAATAGATAACAATGCGTTTTACTTTTTTATAAGGTGTCATCATTAAAGCTTTGACATTAAGATGATCAACTTGATAGGTTATTTCATCAAAATGATGTGTCCTCATCTCTATTGGCATTTTTTTAACTTTAATAAAATCCAAGTGTCTTCACCCTTTCATAACAATGCAAGATAGCATCATCTTTAAGTAAAAAGCTTTTTTTATTATCGGGAATTGATTCAACTGATTGAAATAAACATGGACCATCTGTTTCTAGATAGTCAGATTGTTCTTTTAGCGTATCAACTTGTATAAAATATACATCTTTCACAAAATCTATATTACTATTTGTTTCAACTTTATATTGTGCTATATATTTAATATCGATAGCATGAGCACCAGTTTCTTCATACAATTCTCTCCGTATAGCATCAATACTAGTTTCATTGAGTTCTCTTTTGCCACCAGGAAATTCAATACCTCTAATTTTATGACAAGTAAACAATAATTGATGTTGAAATACTGGAATAGCAAGTACATGATTACCCGTAGGAACATCTTTATTTGTTTTATATGTTAGGTGTACCTCTCTTTGGTCTTTATCTAAAAACTTCATGTACATCACATCCCTTTATAATATGTTAAAATACCTATATTCTAAAATTTGCTCGGAGGCATTATTATGAAAAAATTATTTCTTGCCTTAATACATTTTTATCAACGTTTTATCTCGCCATTAACGCCACCAACGTGTCGATTCTATCCAACATGTTCAGAATATACACGAGAAGCGATACAATATCATGGTGCATTCAAAGGATTATACTTAGGCATACGTCGAATATTAAAATGTCATCCTTTACACAAAGGTGGATACGATCCAGTGCCACTTGCAAAGAACAAATCGAAATCACATCATGCTAAACACAATCATCATTAATACATTCTAATTTTGTACGATTAACTACAGGGGGAGTGAATTCTATCATTCCCTCTTTTAATATACCTTCATTTTCTACAAAATCATTTTCAAAATAATAACCCGTTGGTGTCACATCTCCAGGATAATCCCCATGTTGAGCTAACATTGCAGTAAAATATCGGCTTAACCCATATTCATACATACCACCAATCACAATTTTCACCCCTTCTTTATGAAGGGTTTGTATTGCATCAAATACTCGATCAATACCACCAAGTCTAAATGGTTTCAATATAACTACCTCTATTGGATATTCCGATATAATATTTCTGATTTCTTGAGTGGAAGTGGCCTTTTCATCAAGAGCAATAGGTGGATAAGGTTTTCCATTAATGTGTTTGATATCATCTAATGATTGAAATGGTTCTTCAATATAAAGAATATCATGGTCTATATTTTCTTTAATAGATTGATATTGTGTCAGATTAAGAGATTCATTGGCATCTATAGCCAAATCAAAACTAAAACTAAGTGATTGTACATTATCGATGTCTGAAATTAATTGATTTGAATACTTTAATTTAATTCGCTTAGGCTGTGTTTGAGCCAAACGATTTAATTGTATTTCAGACATACCACTTACAGTTGCCCCATAAGGAACTTTAAATGATTCAAGTTTATAATATTTTTGATAGATAGCCATCATAATTGTACATCTTGCTGCTGGATAATCATTTAAAAGTTCGAGTGATGATTGCCACTCTTTAAAAGTTGATATTTCTTTATTCTTTATATGATCATACCATTGTTTAATGTTTTCTTTTACGGAATCAATAGTTTCATTATCATACCATTGAGTTTGAAACGCATTACATTCTCCAAAATATGCATCCCCTTGATTATCAATGAATTCAATGACTAATGTTTTTCTTGTTTCTAATTTTACTTTAGGCGTTACAATTGGTGATTTAAAAGGCTGATTATATAAGTAAAAATTTAATTGATTAATAATCATTTTT
>Ga0114955_1000266_pt1 | contig 28753 bp, 24 predicted proteins | sample Porto_5metaG_FD_87302 | JGI IMG/M metagenome (GOLD analysis project Ga0114955, IMG submission 87302) | Marine algal microbial communities from Porto, Portugal - Porto_5 metaG | ecosystem: Host-associated > Algae > Red algae > Unclassified | place: Portugal: Porto | collected 2015-02-02 | reverse complement strand
GCGATTTTTGGTCATGAAATGATGGGGCAAGAAGCGTGGAGAAAAAGTTCAGCACTGGCTATAGGTCATATATTAGCCGCTAAAAAATCTTATCAGCAGTTGGCAGAAGAACTGGAATTAAAGCAGGTGGTCTTATGACACAGTTAGAGACTCTACATGGTCATTTGAGGCGCTCAGCAAAAGCGCAGGATAAGCGTAAGCAGGAATTACAGCATACAAAAAAGATGTGCCAAAACGCTTGGAATACTTTTGTTAAAGAGCATCACTCGTCAGAGGTGATAATAACAGACGAGGAGATATATGATGTATATGATGCGCTTTATAACGACATTGAAAAGTCCGTTTCAGCGCATCTTATCCCATTCGCGCTATTCGAGCGTAAGCGTTTTTTCGATAACATTAATGAAGCGCGTAAAAAAAGACACCTGCCGTTATTACCAAAGCCCATCATTGCTGTACGTCCACAGCGTCCAAAAAACATCAATGATTTTGATGAGTTTTTATATCTGACTAAAGCCCAGAGTATTGTCGCCGAAGCGTTTGATAGATGGCAACAGAGAAATACCTTTTCATTACTTGAGAGCGTCAGCTGGTTTTTATTCTCACTCATTAGTTTTGCAGGATATAACGATGAAAAGATACTCAAAGAGATTTATAACTATCTAGAACAAAAAAAGCCTATCTATCAGATGTCTGATGACATGATGGTCATGCCGATCAGGCTGCTATCATCCGACTATGGCAATGAGCTTGTTACTATAGAAAATGATTTAGATGAAGTGTCTCACACACGCCTGATCATCATAGATGATATCAGTCGCTTATGGCTGCTCAAACTACAACGCCAGCATCAAGCGCAAAACGAATTTCCTAAATACCATCAAGTGATAAAAAGGCTAGGGGAGTTTATTGGAGAGAAATTCACGGTTAAGTCCATCAATAGATCTAGCTACTTACGGCATATTGCAATCTATTGGCAAACGCTACCAGAAGTATATTTAGACGTTCAATTGGTCCAGGTGCTAACAGGTCAGCAAAAACAAACCTCAATATCAACATCGCAATGGCTTAGATATTTTCAGGGTATTAAAACACCCAGTGCGGTTCTATCAGATGAACATGTCAGTAAATTAGTGATTGAATCTAGCAATAGCAATAGCAATAGCAATGAGCACTCACTTGATGCTATCAAAGTCGCACCCTTTAGGTCTGATGCAGTTAAAGAAATACGAACTATACTCAATGGCGATAAAAAGCAAGCGCAACCACAGCTATTAAGTTTATTGGCCCAAAATCTATATCCCAACCAAGAACGACTGGTGAGATGGATGCTTGATCTGCTCACCAGTGGTAATAAAATCAATACCTTGAAGCGATATTTGTCTGAGATCGGTAATGGCTTTATCGCAGGGACTCGTACAGCTGATTTTTCACACTCTTCAAAACATGATTATCATTATATATACAACGAAATTATCGCTGAGAAGAACCCAAATAAACTAGGGTTCACCAGAACGGTTATTTGCTCACTGCATCATTCTTTAAAAAAGCATTATCAAGCGCCTGACATTGATATTAGAGGCGGTGGTGATCCCCAGATAGTATCCAGTTATCTCATACCTAATCCGCTTTACCACGTGATTCTTAACTGTATCACTGAGCAAGAGACGCTGAGTGAATACTACAAACAAGTCCTTAGTATCGTCATAATATTGCTATACCGTACTGGCATGCGCATCAGCGAGATTTTAGGATTACAGGTTAAAGACATCGAGTACGACAATCAAGGATTTAAGGAGTATAACGTTATTGTGCGCTCTAACGCGCATCGTGATTTGAAATCAGATGACGGTACGCGCCGAATTCATTTGTCAGTACTGCTTTTGCCAGAAGAGCTAGAAGAATTTAGAAAACTCTTTCACCTAAAAGAGAGTCAGTCGTCTCGCTACTTATTTACGCTAGCATATCAAGCTGCTGTCATATCTCGCTATGGTATAGAGCAGCCGATAAAATGCATATTAGAAAATACCGCTTATCATGATCTAACCCTGCACAGCTTTCGCCATAATGCGATATCTAATATGGCACTTGTACTCAGATGCGATCCTATGTTTGCTCAGCAGTTTACAGATTATGATGAGGCGCAAATCGAGAAGGTTAAAACACATTTTTTAGGTAAAAAGCGTCGTGTCTCGACCAATCACTGGGATGCACTGATGGAGTTTGCAGGTCATGCTGACCTTAGCACTACTTTTAGCTCTTATATACATGTTGCTGATCTTGTTGCAAGCCACCAATTACAGCAGGCTAAATTGACTCTACCTTTAGATGTAGTTAACAAGTTGATTGGCACCAGTCGTATGGATCTAAAGCAGCATAATCCACTTGCTTTAGAGAGTAGAGATGACAAGGTTCATCTCAGTCAAATCAGACCATACGTGAATCGTAAAATTGAGTGTAAAGAATTAGCCTTTACTCACAAGGTAAAAGCGCCTTATCCAACTAGCCATAATAGCAACACTGTCAAAAAACAGCCTTCAGCCGTATTTGGTAGCTATAGCCGTGAGGTGATAGAAAAGCTTTTATGCGACATTGAAGTTGGGCAAACGCTAGGAGAAGCTAGTAGCTTAAACTTTAGGTATGATGATGCGTTGATGATTTATGAGCGTGCATTGAGCTTGGTAAAAAATGACGATGGAACGCTTAATCATAAGCTCATCTCTAAAAGACGTAAACAACTCTCTGATCATGTTTTAATCTCGCCAACACCGCTGCATTATCGTGAAGAGCAAGCTCTGGTGTATCAATGCTTTGATAATGTAGAGACGCTTTATACATCTAAAACAAGCAGACGTGAAATAAAGCAAATACTGGAGGTGTTTTACGAGAAAACCAATACCTCAAAGAGTGAGATTCGTTTTACCTTTAAGCAAAAAAAGCTGTTTTATAGCTATCTAAAAACCATGTGTCAAATTCTACCCAGTAAACATTGGCAGGTAAATATCAGCTGTATTGAGTCTGAGCCTTATACTAATGACAAAAATAAAAAAGCGTATCGTCCTGTTGTCAATAAGGCTGCTCAGCTCAAACGTATAGAAGAGTTTAGACAAAAAGTCGCTAGTTTTGAAGGCGAGGTTACAAGCACAGGCACCTATAACGGTTATGCACTAATGGTCATTAGCCCACTTAAGCAAAAGGGCAAGGCAAAGCTGTCTTCGGCTTTGATGAGTTATGTGTTGCATTTTTTGCTTATTGTTGATGGTTTGAGTGATTGATACCTCGTAAGTTTAGTTGTACGGATTTTACGGCATAGCTAATTGTATATGCCTTGACATGAAAGTTCTCGTTATCGTTGAAGATAAACCGAACAATCAAAATACTTGTAAATCCATGGTGGTTTTGAAGTTCGTAAATCATATTTTGATTCTATTGATAGGTTAGGAAGATTAGGTTGCAGCCTAAACACTAACATTAGGCTGCGTAATTCATACCCATAATTTCAATGTATTAAAGCGAATATAGACCGTTAATAATACCTGTTTATTTAAGAACTGATCGTTAATAAAAGCTCTTGGTGATTAAATGCATTACCTGCATGTATAGCCTCTATGCTTCTGGCAGTACAAACTTCGATAGTATCGGGCGCTATCGCTTTAGCAAAAACCTTTTGATCAGCACAATCTCCAGCAAAATCGATTCTGATCTTATAAAGTTCGTTATGGCCAATTGGCATCTCATTACCAAAAGCTAAATTGGACTGTGTATGATATATATTAAATACGCGTTCTCTTGGAACACCAAGCTCATACCATTCGTCATATTCGGCACTGCGCTCAATTGCTACAAAAAACTTGCCGCGTTTGGATCGGCCTACGTAATGGGCAAAAGGTGCTTCATCTAGCTGCATGCTTTTTGATACAAACTTGACACTCGTACCTGGACATAGCCTCAATAGACCAAGAGCGACGCCTGTTTTGGCAGTAGGGCTTGATTCATCCTCATCATCAGCTTCTAAGGGTGCATGTGTTGTAAGTGAAGGTTGATATTCATAATCAACAAATACTTCACTTATCAAAGCTTCGATAGCCATGCGTCGCGACTGCTGGATATCGGTAGGCTGCTCTGTATCAAGGTATAAAAAGTCTGCGACAATATCAGAGCGACTGGAGTTTCCAGCCAATAATATATTTACTTCAGATGGCATATTCGGCGCAAAAGCCTTGCACATAGCGATTAAAAAACTTCTGATCCCCATCAATATACGCTCTTCTAGATAGTTGGTGAGATCATCGTAAGGAATAGAGAGCTCAACTTTCTGTTTGTCACCATCACGGTTTATCAGCTCGGCAGTGAAAACGCCGCTAGACTGCTTGTCGTTTTTTTCCCAAAAAGGCCGTAGTAAATTGGTCAAAATAAGAGTGTTAGTATGAGCAGCGTGCGTTTTATCAATAAACATCTCAGACCCGGCAAAACCATCAGCGTCTAAAGGTTTAGTAAACATGATTTTGTGTGTGCGACAGCTGTCTATATTATGTTTAAACACCTGATACGCCATATTCTCAAGTAAGTTTTCACCGCCTAAGAAGTTATCTCCAGCAGCCTCATAGTGCTCAAACACTTCTTCGTAGCCTTGGGCATCTTCTTCGTCATTAGCATAGCGATAATAGCCATAATCGAAGTCTGTAGTGCCACCGCCGAAGTCAAATACGGCATATGCTATAGAATCATCATCTTCCGGACGTATATCGTATTTCGATAACGCAGAAATGGCATAGGCAATGGGCTCAGAGCCACGTTCTACTACCTCAAACTTATCGATCATATCTGAATGCTCAAACAAGCTGGCGGGTAGGCTTCTGAGCAGTCCACGTCTAAAAGAAGCTAACATTTTGTCTTTGACTGCTTTGGGATAGGCAACAGGGAAGGTCATATAATACTTTAAAAATATACCACGATTGCGCCAGTTAATATTTAGTCCTAAGTACCACGCATAGAGCTCTACAGGATCAAAAGGATCGCTGTCATTCACAGTTAGCATCTGACCTTTTACAGGATTACGCATTGTCAGGTGCTGTAGCTCATGCTCGAAACCATTGACTTGGTCAATAAGCCGAACATGAAAGTCCTTAGACTCGCGCAATGCCCACTGCTTTATCTTGGTTAGCATGCTGCCAATTATCTTTGGATTAGTACCATTATTACGGAAGGTATGCAGAGCTTCATGTGAGCAGCGCACCCAGTCCCATTGTACCAATGGCTGCTGGGCTAGGCTTTGCCAAGCCTTTATAAAAGCGGGGAAGTCGAGGAACTCTAAGACAGTAGGATTTTCATAATGTTCAGGCTGAATCTCGGCATAGTAGTCATCAGTGCCTATACGCAATAGCTTAGCGCGACCATTTTGATCTTCAAAAGCAATAACGGTGCTACTGGTGCCAAAGTCGATAGCGATGTTGCCAGAGTTGATATCTAAAGCTGGATCTCTTGCGCGTATATCAGTAGCTTGTAATGATTTATTCGTCGTTTCTACTACTTCCCATAAACCCAAGTTAGGATCGGTAAAACGTCTATTTTCAAGCTTGGGCAGGCGGCAGCGATCATAATCTAGATTACGATAGAGCTCTTTAAGATCTAACTTATTTAATTTAGCTAGATCAATAATATCACTAGAGTCTAAAGCGTTAATTATTTTTATATTTTGCTTCGCTATTAAAACAATAAGTTCGGCAATTCTATCTTTAAAGTTGTCATTTTTTAAGATAATAGCACCGTTTCCATGATGAGATTCATAACCATCATCTAAATTAATTCCACGTATTAATTCTTCTTCAGTAGTTGAAGCTAACCAATACTCTTGATTAGAAACCCTGTAATTTTTACCCCTTTGAAAGGGATTGCTTGCTAATCGCGCAAAGTTTTTTAAGTTGGTTTCAGTTGGCAGCTTCCAATCCGTTATATCATATTTATTATAAGTAGAAAGCTTTTGAACTTCTTCGCTAGTTGTAGAGTATAGAGTAGTGCCAGTCTTATTATCCACGCACCATAAATTACCTGAATCAACATGTAGTAATACTTCTTGGCTATCACCAAGCCACCAGAAACTCTCTGACTTCAACCTATCTACAATTTCTAATATCGGCTGCATATATATCGTATCGTATAGTTCAGCAAATAACTGATTGGCTTGATTACAGTCTGTCGGCATATTTGATGTACTATCGGTTACTATTTCCTGACTTTCTATAGACATGGTAGTCCCTTGTTTGGTTTTAAATACAGATATGTTTAATAATGACTTAAGCGCAAAGACGAGTTACTCGGTATATACGATGGCATTGATAGTAGAGGTAGCGCCGGCGTTGATCAGTGCAGGCAACCATTCAGCAGTGATTGTCTCACCTGTCATATTACCTCTTTGATAGTGTTTATAATTATAGGTAGTAGGACAATCGACAGACTGTAATTTGGCTTTTTTGTCTCGCCAAGTGAGGTTATGAATATTTATGGCTGAAGTTAGTATATATAGCTCATCAACATTTGCGGGTCTTTGACGTGCCTTGCAACGTTCGGCTAGCAGATCCCAAATAGCTGTGACTTTATCCCACTGAGCAAGGCTAGCTATCATAGTAACTAATTTGATCGCTTGCTCGTTATCTGCTTGTGTTTGCGCATCTTCAGACGACGTATCTTCTGTTCTAAATAGCACGAGTTGACATAATTCATTATCTTCTTCGATCAAAGATAGTAATTCCACGTAAGCCCTCAAGCTCCCACCAAGCTGATATTCAGCAGTGTATTGCTTACGGTCTTGTCGATCAGAGCCTTGAAAATCAGTCGTGTTCTGCTCGGAAGTAGCTGTCAGATCCTCTTTGAGAGGGTCGTTATCATGACTTTTATGTCCTACAGATGGCTTGATGCTTGATTTATTTTTTATTTTCTTTAATTTCTTAACGTTTTTATCAATACTTTGCATTGTACCTAAGATGGCTCTTAACAAATCATTGCTCTCTTGATTGTCTGTTTGGGGAAAGGTGTTTAATGAAGATGCGTTCATTGAGTCATTATTATTTGGGTGACTACTTGAATGGTTGCTAGCATCATTACTAGAGGAATCGCTAGGTTCAACGTGTTTTTTTGCCATGGTACTTATTCCATTGATGTTCGATAGTCTGAGTAGCTTGAGCTTTGGTGACCGCTTAAACGACTAAATTTTTAAACTCTTGACGTATAGTTAGCGGATACGTAAGCTGCTGGCAGAATTCGATGATTTGGCGCTGATCTTGCTTAGGTAACGCTAGGAATTGTTTTTTCATGATATGTATAGTATCTATCGTTGGCTCTGGGAACGGCGACGGTATGGCTGGAATATCATAACTGCCTATTAATAAACCAATATCAGAAGGCTTCACGATATGCCAAAAATTTTGATATATAGCTGGCATAAAGGTGAGGATCTTTTGCATACTTATACCTTGCAAAGCGTTGGTCTGATGCTGTAAGCGTATGACCTCATCTTGTAGCTCTCGATTGGATGCGACAGCGGCATCTAGCTTTTCATGCTTAATCGCTACAGCGTCTGGATTTTCTATATCTTTTTCGTTATATTCTACTGGTACCTTATTATACTGAGCTTGACCAAAAGCCATACTATCTATAAAGGGTAATATATCTTGCGATAAATACTCTATATCGTATTTGGTATTATCTTGATGGCTTATCGAACCTGAATTGATCAGCGATCGGTTAATGAACTGCCAAGCAAGCAATTGCCAATTTTCTGATTGTAGTTTAAACAGAGATGCTGATAAATGAGGAATTTGCGAGCTAGCGTTCTTATCATAAATAACAGTCAGCTCTATATCTCGTAGCCTCGCTGTAGCATTAACATGCATATCTAACTCTTCGGCGATACTGGCAGCAGCGGTATCATGGCGAAGTGAGTTGGATTTTTCACCATTGATTGGACAAACCTGCCAGCTATCATCTAAATACTCAAATAAAATAGCTGAGTCCAATAGTATTAGAGCGTATCGACTTTTTATTTGATCTGTATTGTCTTGATGCATGCAACTTTTCCTTTAGATACTACATTAGTAAATTATCTAGATATCGATGCTAAACATTTAACACCGACATCTAAATCGATAACTATAGACTTTTAAATAAGACTAGCAAAGCCATTAATTATTGTCTTTCTCAATACTTTGATATAGCTCGTCCTTAGTATTCAAAATCTCTGTATAAGTCTCTTGATCAGAGTTATCGCTGATATTTTGCTCAGCTTTGACCATATCATCAATAATATCGACATTCTCACCTGCACTGAGTTTTTTGTCGAAGTAGCCTACGACGTTGGCGATATCGACGCCAGTCTGTAGCCAGTTAGAGACGCGTTCGCTATTAAAGTAATCTGGATTGCTCGCTACTAAGACAGTCATGGCACCCATAGCGCCAGACTGTAACTGAAACTTGTCTTCGATGCCTTTACAAGCGATACCAATACCTGCTATTTTTTTGGCTTCAGAGGAGTAAGACTTTGACTTCTCAGGGTCAAGATCGAAGTCGCGGATAGAGTCCATATATTCATCGAAGCTATCAAAATTCTCAGGACGAATCCCTGATTCTGATGCTTGCATCGCTCTATCACCCATCTCTTCTACTTTTTCATCCGCGTTAAAGAGCCCGACGATTGTGGCGATGGCTTGAATGACGAGCCCTACTGTTCCCAGTTGTCCTGCGATCTTTGGCGCAATCTCTACAGCAAATTTACCAATACTACTCAATGTAGTAGATACTACTGAAACCGCTGCGCTAAAACCACTGCTAATCGCACTGCCTATTGAACTAAAAGAAACCATAACTAATCCTTATTGTCATTAATTGTGTCATTAAAAAAATCATCATCAGGCTCTAAAGAGAACTCTTCAATCTCTTTTCTTGCTAAAGCAATTTTTGTTGTTAGTTCTTTTTCTTCAAGGCTGTCTTCCGTTTTATCTTTTACTACTTCTATTTCAGATATAGCAGAGCTAAAAGCACTTGTGGGTATATTACCTATTGAACTGAAAAATCCCATATCTGTTCCTTATTCTCGATGAATATTTCATTAAATCGTATTTAAGGTATTTAGGTTCTGACCTTCATTCTTTTCAAAGAGTTGCTTGGTTTTCATATTTTCTAACTTATCTGAGCATACTAAAGCTAAGAATTTGGCTTCATTTTCTGATAGAGATTTTGTGATAAGCGGTAAGCTGTGTTTCAGAAGTTCTTGTGTGCTTTCAGTAATGTCCAAGGCACAACTATCTAGCATGAGATCCATGAGCATATCGGCCAATACCTCACTGGTTATATCGAAATTTGCCATCATCTTTTCTATACTAGCAGAAAGTTGAGTGGCGATACGCTTATTCATAGTCTTTAGATCATCAGTTTTTTTGATACCTTCAGGTAGAGAGCGGCTAAAACCAATGAGCATATTGACTGTTTTGCGACCTTGATTAATAAACCGTGAAAGTTGAGTTGAATTATGAAGCTGTGAGTGTTTACTCAGTAGCGGGTAGAGTACTAGGCGCTGCGACCACAGCTGTATCTTGCCTTTTAGTCTGAGTTGCTCTTCATCTATTTCAGCAGCGTTGGTATTGGTCATCTGCTCGATTTGTGCTCTAACAGGAGCATGCCAACCGCCACAATATATAATAGTCTCTCCAGGCTGGAGCATAGGTAGAAAGTCTTTTTGTTCGTCATTTAGACCCATAGCATCACCGATGATATTGCGATCATCAGCAGCAAATAGCTGATGAATGATTTTTACATTGGTGTTTTTTATGACGTCACTGACTAATTTATTAGGTATTTGGTCGGCGATGATTAAGCTCTCGCCATATTTACGTACTTCTGCAAGCATATTAGCAAACATCTCTACCCCAAGCTTCTTAGAGCCATCAGCGCCAGGCTCAGGACGGGTTAAAAGACGATGTGCTTCTTCTACTAAAGTCATATGCTGGAAGTCTGGCTGCCGACGATGACGCTGCTTGACGCATTCAGCCAGTCTGCCTAGGATCAGTCCCATAAAAAATGCTTTGTCTTCTTCATCTTTGAGCTCTTCTAGCTCAATGACGACTTTTTTATCTAGTAATTTATCAAAATTGATAGAGCGTGGTGTATCTATCATGGTGCCTTTGATCCCAGTGGTCAAAGACGTTAAGCGTGACACTAGCGACCCAAGGTACTTCTCTTCAAACTCCTTACCCATACCAGCGGTTTTAATAACCATTTCAAGCTTATCAATGACATCACTAAAGGTAGGGTAAATATTCTCATTAGTGGTCCAAGGATCATCTACCAGATAGTTGCTGTTGGTCGCGACATCCCAGCCTTTTTCTTGATAAGCGGCGATGATGGCATTCTCTACGATAAAAGGCATGGACGCTTCCATAGGAAACACAGCTGTCATGGTGGATTTGAGCATGCTGATATGGCCCATGAGGTTTTGACGCTCAGATAAAAGTTCAAAAGGATTGAGTCTAAATGTGGATAGGTCTTCACGGGCTAGGCTATAGTATTCAATATCTTGATCTTGTGTGTACAAAGCGCGGTATTCAGTTTTGGCCGGCTCAATTACCATAAAAGGCAATTGAGACTCAAGTAGTAGCTTCATACAAGTAGTCGTTTTACCCGCACCAGTAACGCCAGTGATGAAGACATGCTTGTTTAACGTCTTTAAGGCAATATCAACAGGCTTATGATCCAAGGTACGCCCATTTTGGATGATGTTACCTAGTTTTATGGTTCTACCTTTGTTCTCATTGCTAGTGTTTACGGCAAAAGACACACTTTTACGGATTTTTAGACCAGGCAGTTCAAGAGTAGGCATACCTACTAATAAGGATAACTCTTTGGTATTAAGCCAAGTTGCTGCGTAAAGGTGTTGTACATTGTGTTGCGGTATACTATGGACGATAGCAGTATTTAACTGGTCTTGAATAAAGCTAGAGGCGTTGATTTGTCTGATTTGAAGTACATCTGACAATGTTACCGTTTTATTTGGCAATTTTGTTACTGACAAAGGCGTAAATGCTGGTTGGTTACCCTGATATATTGATAGTATGCTACGCGATAGACGCTTATATGTTGAGCTTGTATCTGCCGCTAAGTAGATAGCTGTTCTAAACATACCTTTACTCAAGCCTTGGCGAAAACGATCAATTTGAGTGTCATTTAAATGGTTTTGGATTTGTTCAATACGCTTATCTACACGTTCTCGGGTCAAGGCTACGCCCGTATTCCCAGATTTTCCACTAGCATCAGACTCGCTATCACCTTTTGTTTTAGATGATGATTTGCCATAAGTATTGGTCGTTGAAGTACCATCTGAAGTGGACTGTCCTTTATTATTACTTTTACTCCAGCTGCTGCCGCTTTCTCCATCACTTGAGCCCTTGTTTTGACTTACCCCCTTAGTTTTACCTTTAGCTTGACTGTCTGAGGTGCCTGAAGTAGTGCTGTTCGATGTGCCTATTGTCTTACTACTATTCCATCCTGAGCCTTCAGATTGTTGGATAGAGTGCTTGGTATGTGCTGATAGCTGAGTAGATAATTCATAAATCTGAGACAATGTCATACGTATAGTCTGCTCATCACCTGCGTGAGCCACTATAACCATCTGCCAATTTGTATCACTTAAACTATTTACAAGTCGCTCAACACCTTGGAAGTCTTCCTCTTCCGAGCGCTGTTCATTGAAAGCAGGTACGCCAGTAACTAATCCTAAATGCTGACTACTTTCAAATATTGAGACTAGTTCTTGATCATCACTTTTAATCGAATGGAGCTTTGCTCCTAAAAAGTTCCCTTCAAAGGCATTCTTTAATAAACGGCCATCATCTACAACACCTTCACTGGCAGCGACGCCTATATATAAGTTAACCCCTGATGGGTTGCCTGATAACAAATATACTAAGCTAGTATTACTTGCACTTAAACATGAGATAACATTCGCCATTGCTGCTCGATATTGAAAAGCACTACTCTCGCCAATCTCTGAAATCCTATAGAAACGATAATTAAGACTATCAGCACGCTTTAATTGTCTGAAAGGCATTGTTGCAAAGTCTAATGGCTTACCATCTATGATGGGAATATCAAACAGCTCTTTGATAGACAGTGGCAGGATGTCAGCTTTTGCATTTATAGTATTATTCATCATTTTCCTTAATGAGTTGTTATAGCCAATATCCGTATTTTTAAGTATATCATGGCTTTTATGAAACATTTTAACGGCATACTATAGTTGACTCGTAATAAGAAATATAGAGTCTTGGGATTATTTTTTATACCGAACGTTTGTTTGAATTTTCGGAGTGTTACTTATTCTATTTTTAATGCTTTATAAGAATTATCATAATAGTTCAAAAGTTCTGGTTTACTCAGTCAATAATATAGCCAGAGAGTCCAAATTATTTTCTTGCAGATTTAATGCAAGGTCGTCTAAAAGTTGCCTTTCCTCATCATCAAATATAATTTTAAGCTCCTTAAAGTCCCTAATTCCGAGCTTGGGGTTATTAGTTTTCTCCAGATTCTTCCGCTGTTCATATTTAATTCTTAAACTTATCATTAAGCTCTTAAACGGTGAGGTAGGGAAGATAGATTGTTTTGGGAAAGCACGAAAATTACTATCGCCTTGCTCAGTATGTATTATTGATTCTGAATTTGGTCTATCTTGAGAAATAAGCTTATCCCAACTACCTATTTGCGATAACCCAGTGACAAAATTTGATTTCACAAATAACGGCTCGAGCCTTTCATATAAGTCGTTAGGTATTACGCTCTTCAGCTCAGTTTCAACGAGTCTTAGTGCAATAGCTTGTGATAGGTTTAATTGATTTGATTTGGTATTACTGAGTCTCTGCCACCGCCAGCTATAAGGTTTGTCATCCTTACGGGATTCCAAGGGTAAAATATCTTCAAGCATTGCCAAATCTCTTTGAATTGATCTTAGCTTAGCATCTATACCCTGTGTCGCTAAATGCTCTTGTATTTGTCTAGTAGAGACGTACTTACCTTCTAATAACAACTGAATAATCAGTAACTGTCGCTTAATGATATCGGTAGAGTTATTGTTCACGCTATCTAACCTTCTGATTAATAAAATCGATTAAAGTAATAGGCTAGCAGAATAAGTGTGTATTAGAAATATAAAACAGTCATGATACGTCTTATAGTGACGCATCAAACCCTAACAATTATCTAATAGTCATATTATATGTGCTATCTTTAATTTACTTATTTAAATTGATACGCCTGATCATTTTTTACTTAACCATTAGTAAGGACTAACCATGGATGTAATAATAAACGCTCTCAAAAAAAAGCATGCAGATAATAAATATAATGTTGGAGATGGCTTCTCATTACGCATTTATAGGGCTATAAGCTGGCTGGCTAAAGCTAATGACTTAGCAAAAACTGAAGAAAGTGACTTGGCTTTTATCACGCTTTGGATCAGTTTTAATGCCTTGTATGCTGATGAGTTACCGTTAAATCAAAGTAGAGGTGTATCTGATAAGTCCTCATTTAAGGATTTTATTCGAAAAATAGGTAAATATGATAAACAAGAAAGACTTTATGATTTAATCTGGAATCGTTATCCGCAGTCTATTCGCACGTTGTTGAATAATCAGTATGCTTTTACTGCATTCTGGCAATATCAAAACGGCACATTTAGTAAAAAGGCATGGGAAGAGGATTTCGACAAAGATAAAAAACAAGCCTTAAAGTATTTGAGTGATAAAAACAACACTGATTTATTACTGACAATAGTATTCGAACGTCTCTATACCATACGCAATCAAATAGTTCATGGCGGAGCAACTTATGCGAGCTCAGTTAATCGCAAACAAGTTAAGGACGCGGTTAATATTTTAGGAGACTTTTTGCCTTTAATTATAGATATTATGATGAACCATCCTGAACAGGATTGGGGTAGGCCGTTTTACCCGCCTGTTGATGAAGCGTCATTTGACTAGTCTATATTGGCAAACCTATATGCTATAAATAAATAGCTTACTCATTTCATTGTGCTGATTTAATAGAGCAAATAACTTGAAAATATTAGCAAAATTTGCTTGCCCAATATTGTATAGTTTTATACAGATGAGACTTTAACAGTTGCTAAGCGCTTTAATTAACATCAAGGAGTTTTAAGTTGGAAAATAACCCAGGAGATACTAATAATTCAGCTATTGACCCGTGGATGAGTGAGCTAAGTGCATGGGCTGATGTATTTGACATCTCTGCAAATACAATGCCTCAAGGGAAAAGTGAGCGTTTAGATAAAGAAAGGCGCTGGTTAGATAGTATTGCTGTTAGTACTTTATATACACTAGAGAAAGATAACTACAGGTTAACCGAATTTGCATTTTTTATTGTCAGCGATGATTGGGATCAACAATCTCTCATCAGTTTAAAAGATAAGACAGGAGCATTATTGTTAATTGGCTTACAAACTACTAACTATTGTATTGGCAATTTTGATGTAGCAGATAGTGTCATCCGTTGTAAGCCAGATGAGGTGCAACAAGTGATGAAAGTATTTGAAGTTCTCTCAAATAGACGTAATGATCTAGTGAATATAGACTTTAATGTCATAAAAGAGACATTGCAGCATACTGAACCTGCTCAGTTTATACAGTCTATTAAGATGGGTCGTGATCGATTAGATAGGGTGGAGCAGGCAATCACTGAAACACTTAGTCAAATTCCTGAAAATATTAGTATTAATTTTCTAATACTTAGAATCAAAGCTAATAGTGATTTATCGCTTGATGAGTTCAGTGTTATAGAAAGTGCTATATACAAGCAGTTTGACGATAATATAAGTTTTTGGTGCGCTCCAATTCATATTGATGAGCCTGACTGTTGTTGGATAGAAGGTATATATGGATTTGCATAGGCTGATCGTGTGGTAATATTACTTATATTCAGAAAAGTGAGGATTGGCTGTATTTTGTTGGAGTCAAAGAGTTTTATACTAGATAGCTTGTATGTTGTACAATCAAAGAGCGTATGACAACAAAATTAGTCGAGACCATCCCGAATTCTGTGTAAATACCATTTAGATTAAATGCTTACTGATACGGTCATCAAACATAATCATAAAACGATTTAAAGCAGACGTCCAGTTACGGATTGGCATCGACCACTTTTTAGATGCCTGCTGGGTTGCTAAGTACACCACTTTGAATGCTGCCTGATCAGACGGGAACACCTTACGCTTATTCACCGCTGTCCGAATCACGCTGTTTAAAGACTCAATAGCATTGGTGGTATAAATCGCTTTTCTGATGTCTTTCGGATACTCAAAGAACACCGTTAAGCCCTCCCAGTTATTACGCCAAGACTTGACCACGTGCGGGTACTCTGTGCCCCAAGTCTCATCAAACACTTAATATCCTCTCAATTAAGAGATGATTATGGAATAACGAATCTACTTGAAGAAAATTGGTTAGGTGGTGCAGATATCGTACTGACTACTTATGAAACCATGCGAGACCTTGAGTTTTCTTTAGGGAGGGTAGATTGGAGTATCATGATATGTGATGAAGCCCAAAAAATAAAAGTGCCCACTGCAATGGTTACTAAAGCTGCTAAAGCCCAAAAAGCAGACTTTAAGATTGCTTGTACAGGCACGCCTGTAGAGAATTCACTTGTTGATCTATGGTGCTTATTTGATTTCATTCAAGAAAACTTGATGGGTTCGCTTAGTGAATTTAATAAAGAGTATCGACGTCCTATTGAAAAGAAAGACGATGAAGACAACGCGATAATAGATGAGCTTCGTCAATTGATTGAACCGCAAGTACTAAGACGTATGAAGCATGATGTCGCTGAGTTGCCAGCAAAACACGAAGTTAATGATTGTAAAAATATTGAAATATCAACGCTGCAACGCACACTTTATAAACAAGTATCAAATGATTATAGAAGTTTATCTGAACAAGGACATAAGGGTGTTATGTTAACTGCATTACATAGTATGCGAATGATTTGTGCTCATCCCCTGAATTTGCAAGAACAAGCGACTATCAAAGATTCACCTAAAGCCGAATGGTTAATAAACACTTTAGAGAACATTAAACAAAAAGATGAGAAGGTTATCATTTTTACTGAGTTCAGGGCTATTCAGCTGTTTTTAAAACGCCTTCTCCTTGAGCGATTTGGATTAAACGTTACTACAGTGAATGGGGATTCAAACACTAACAGTAGAGTAGGCTTAACTCGACAGGGTATTATTGATAAGTTCCAAGAAACGGATGGTTTCAATGTGATCATCTTATCCACTGTTGCAGTTGGCTTTGGTGTGAATATCCAAAAAGCAAACCATGTTATCCACTATACACGCAGTTGGAACCCAGCTAAGGAAGATCAAGCAACTGATAGAGCTTACCGTATTGGGCAAGATAAAGAGGTTTACGTGTATTATCCATCTATTGCAGCAGATGATTTTGAGACCTTTGAAATCAAGCTAGATAAGCTACTATCTAGTAAGCGCAGTCTGGCTGATGATATGTTGAAACCAAACGTGGAGCTTACTCAAGAGCTGATTCAGTCGATTTATTGATTAAGTTTTTGGGTGGTGTGTCAAAAAGTATGCTGATTAAAATTTGAACAATTTTTGAAGCCTTGAAAGCTTTATAGAATCAGAGAACTTAGCTTAGATTTCTTATTGACTTTTATCGCCAGCATACTTTTTAGAACACCACCAAAATACGAAACTATACCCACGAGATAAAAGAACGGGATTTTAGCATGCTGACTGAAGCGTAAGCGAATATTCCTCTGCATATACAGTTATTCAAGCAATAGCGTCAAATACTGACTATAAGCTTGGAAATCCTACGAGCATGGCATAGAAAACATACAAGCAAAGTATTCCTGCATCGGCACAAGAGTAAAGCTAAGAGCAACGCATAAAGAGCTTGAACGCGAATTACATCATACATAAGGCTGCTGGTATTGAAGCCTAGTCTCAGCGAGTTTACCTATTACCATATTTATCATTCAAAAGAGTGTTTTCATCTTTTTAAAACAATGGGTTAAACAGGAATTAAACTAGTTATCTAGGACAGCTCCCAGTTTTTATTATCGATTGACTGTGTTTGGAAATATTACTCTAAGATTTCATTTATGTATGATAGGCTTGCCACCTGAAAACTTTAGAAACTGATTATTCAGTAATATCTTGAATACATTTTATTTTTCATAATTAAGTAGGAATATTTCAATGGGTTTGGGTAACTTGAGCACTGAAACTTTATTGTTTATCGGTATTATTTTAATTCTGACAGTAATATTCCATGTCAGATATAACCAAAAAATATCGGAACAAGCTCCCACGATTTTAACAACCTTAGGTATTTTTGCGACATTTTTTGCAATCGCTTTAGGATTACTTAGATTTGACTCTGTTAATATTCAAGATAGCGTACCGGCATTACTTGATAGCATGAAAACTGCGTTTTGGGCTTCGGTATTCGGTGTTGGTGGTGCTTTAACTTTTAATTTCAGAAGATTGCTTGAAGCAAATGAATATATCGATGAGTCTGATATTAAACGGGAATTATTAAAAGAGCTGACAGCTTTAAGATTTGAAAATGATCAAAGCATGAAAGAGCTCACAGAATCTAAAAATAGAGATCTTGAAGTTGGTCGAGGGTTATTGGAAGAAATAAAAGAATTAAGATTTGAAAGCACCCGAAACCTGAGAGAGCTTACAGAATCTAAAAACAAAGATCTTGTAATGAATGAAAAGTCCTTAGAAGAAATAAAAGAATTAAGAATTGAGACCAATCAAAACCTAAGAAAACTTACAGAGTCCAAGAATAAAGATTATGATCTCAATCAAGAGCACCTAAAAGAGATAAAGGAATTAAGATTTGAAAATAATCACAACCTCAAAGAGCTTACAAAAGCTCAGAATGAGGCGCTTGATAAAATTTCGAAATCATCATCAGAGGAATTAATTAAGGCTTTACAAGAGGTCATTAAAGACTTTAATGAGAAAATAAGTGAGCAGTTTGGAGAAAACTTTAAACACTTGAATGATGCGGTATCAAAACTTTTAATATGGCAAGATCAGTATAAGGATCATATTGATACCTCTACAAGCTCACTAACAACTATTACAAATACTGTTCAGAAATTTATTAGTCAGTTTGCTTCAATAGTTGAAGATTCAGAGACTATAACTAGTAACTCAGAAAAATTTATAGGTAACTCAGAAGCTTTCAAAGATATTGCCGAACACCTAGAAGTTACTTTAGGTAACTTAGATACCCAAAGACAAGCTATTCATAATCAGCTAGAAAGTTTATCAAAGCTAGTTAGCCAGGCATCAAATGATTTGCCAGAAATTAATAACCAAATCTTAGGTATAGCAAATACCATGCAAAACTCAGCTACAGGTTTCAATAACAAAGTATTAGGCATAGCAGAGACTATGGAAGGTTCAGCAAAAGATTTTAATAATCAAGTATTAGGTATAGCAAACATAATGCAGACTTCAACAACAGGATTCAATAACCACGTTTCAGGTATAGCAACTACCATGCAAAGCTCAGCAAAAGATTTCAACAGTACTGTCTCTGAGCTATCAAATGACACTAAGAACCAAACAAATGCGTTAACTGAAGGAATTGAACGAGCTTTGCTTGAGTCTTTGAATACACTAGGGGGTCAGTTGTCTGCAATGACAGAAAAATTTGCTAACGATTATAATCAACTTTCGGAAGCTCTTGCTAGAATATCTAGAATTACACAAAATAGTGGGCGTTAATTATGGCAAAAAGCTCAGATGGTCATTGGATACCATTAGCAGATTTAATGACAGGCCTTATGATGATGTTCATGCTCATCGCTGTTTTGTATATGCTTAAAGTCAATAGTGCTGTGTCTGATTATTCAACATCAAAAAATGAATTGGGTAAAGAGCTGTGCGAAGAATTTGCGAGCGATTTAGATAAATGGGACGCAGAGTGCGATGATGCTAACTTAGTTGTTCGATTTAAATCTCCAGATGTATTATTCGATACTGGACAATCCGTTATCAAACCTCAATTCCAAAGTATTTTAAGTGATTTTTTTCCTAGATATATCGATTTACTTAATCAGGAAAAATATAAATATAGCATTGAAGAGATACGTATTGAAGGACACACTTCAAGTAAGTGGCGCGAAGGAGTCTCAGAAAACGAAGCCTATTTTTCAAATATGCAGTTATCTCAAGCTCGTACCTTAAGTGTGTTAAAACACGTTCTTTCTGAGAAAAACACGCCTACTCAGGCATGGAGCAAAGATCTATTAACAGCTAATGGACTGTCTTCATCGAAACTTATACGTGATCTTGATGGGACCGAAAACCAGCAAGGATCACAGAGGGTTGAGTTTAGAGTAAGAACCAATGCTGATGAGTATATAAACAGTATTATAGGTGATTTAGGTCAGCAACAATGATGATAACTATCAAATTGCCCAATTTTTTTGAAAGCAGCTCTTTCATAGCTTTGAAAAGTCGAATGGGTATAGATAAAGATACCTATGGAAATTTTGGAAATAGTCAGGCTGAAATAAATCCAGATCTAATTGGAACGATCGGGCTTGAAGTTAAAAATATATCAGATATTGTCCCTCTAGATGACTATACATTAACTTATGACGGTGAGAGGGTAATCGTATATATACGTGACGTTAATGAGTATAACAATGAAGTAAGGCTGCCTAAATTTCATGTTGCGAACTGTAAAACGCTACAGCAAATGATTAAAGATGGTAGAAAAAGAAGATATGTTGTCTCAAAAAACACGGAGAATAGTTTTCATTTAAACTTTATTAGTGGTGGTTCCGTTAGAAAAGAAGATCACTCTCTGAGTGTTTGCAAAAATTGTCTAGAAGTTTTACGTTGGGATGGCTATTCTCCGGGTTGGAACTATGAAAAGAAAGATAACTGTGTTAGCTATTTCCAGATTAAGAATTTCTTTTCCAAGTATCCAATATCTTTAATAGATAAGAAAGGATTTTCTGAAAATAACTCATCTCTTAATCAATATAGTAATGACTGGAATAGTATCAGCCACAAATATAAGAAATCTCAAAAATGGGTTTGTGAGCAATGTGGTGTTAGTTTAATACATAGTAAACCTTTAATACATACGCACCATATAAACGGTCAAAAAAATGAAAATGACGATTCAAACTTAATAGCTCTTTGTGTTTGCTGCCATGTAAGTCAACCAATGCACGATCACATGCTCAATATTCCAGATATAGATAGCAGCATTAAAGAGATTTTAAAGATTCGTAAAAGACAAAATATAATTTGTAATTAAATTTTTTGGATATTTAGTAAAGAACTCTTCAACTTTGAAATCAAAAATGCATTAGGTTGGTAAAGATTGAACCTGATGAGTCCTTGATATAGTCAGTTTAATATAAAATCGATACAGCCCATATCATGAAACAGTTTAGGTAGATTATTCTCCATCCAACCTTGGCGTAGAAACTTTGCTTGCGCCCACTTCTTCTCGATAGGATTTAGATCAGGGCTGTACGGTGGTAAAAATAACAGGCGATGGCCGTGTCTATTAAGCAGCTTTTGCACGCGTTTATGAAAGCTTGCGTTATCCATTACGATTACGCACTTGGTTTTTAGGCTCGGTATTAGCGTGTGCTTGCACCAGTTATAGAATACATCTCCATTGATGTTTTTCTCGAAGTAATCAAGGGCGAACAACACTTTCTCGTACAGAGCACCAATGACGTTGGTACGTTTTTTACCTTGCCAGTTATAGCGATCGATACAAGGTTTGCCTATCGGTGCATAGCCTTAAGGTCTAATGGTTTCAGCCTCAAAGCCACTTTCATCCATATAAACAATGGGATAACCCTGAGTCATATAACTACTCAAATGATTGAGATACTTAGCTCTTTTCATCGGACAGACTTTTGGATGTTCTAGGGCGTGTCTTCAATTGGATAAGGCATAAATAATAGTTACAATACCGCATCTACTGAGTCGATGCGAGAAATACAAGTTATGGCAAGAACAGCACTAACAGATACGCTTTGGGATCAATTGCAATCAACGATGACACAGCATGGCTGCTATCAAACCCAAAATAGCCGAGAGATCATGGAAGCCATACTGTGGAAACTACGCACAGGCGCGCCTTGGCGTGACATACCTGAAGAATTATGTTCATGGAAAACAGCCTATAGTCGTTTCAACCGTTGGTCGAAAACTGGCTTATGGGCGGATTTTTTTTTAGCTTACGTAAAGAAATTGATACGGAATGGGTATTCACAGACGGAAGCTATGTTTGCTGTCACCAGCATGCAAGTGGAGCTCGGCGTGGTGAAGATAGAGCAATTGGACGAAGCCGTGGCGGAGCAACTACAAACATACATCTATCCTGTGATGCCGATGGATATCCGCTCGATTTTAAAATCACTGGGGGTGACGTCCACGACAGTCAAGTTGCAGGTGAATTGATTGAAATGATTGGACAAGCTGATTACTTTATCGCTGATAAGGGCTATGATTCACAAGCGATTAGGGATAAAGCTTACATGCATGACATGATCCCTATAATCCCTAAAAGAAGCAATGCTAAAGCGCCTAATCCAGAGTTTGATAGCTATTTGTACAAACTGCGTCATCTTGTTGAAAATATGTTTGCAAGGCTTAAGCACTTTCGTAGTATCGCTACTAGATATGAGAAGTTAGCTCGTAATTTTAAGTCAATGCTCTATCTGGCGTGTACTATCATTCATTGTAAGATGAATTGAAGACACGCCCTAGTGTCTTTTTTTGACTGATTTTCAATCGTTTTAAGGCATGATGAATACCGGTTTTACTACAGCCCAGACGATTTGCGCGCTCATATTGATAGTCATCAGGATATGCTTTGAAATCCTGAAGCAAAGCGTCATCAGGTATTTTAGTCGGGGCTTTATCTCGCCCTTTCTTAGGTTCTAAGTTCTGTCTCCAGCTATGTATAGTACTGGTGCTAAGCGCGTAAAAAGCAGCAGCTTCTCTAACAGTCAGACCATTATCGATGCTAGACAGCACTTGTTTACAATAGTCGATTGAATAAGTCATGGTTTATTTCATTAAAGGCAATTGTTAATAGGATTGTATCGGTTTTATTTGGATTAGACTATAGAACAAGCAAAGAAGCGTGTGGAAATATCTCGCAACTACTAAAATGTATTATTTAAATAATTATTAAACTAAGAGAGATATTATGCGGGGAGTTAATAAAGTCATCATCATCGGCAACCTCGGTGCAGATCCCGAGGCACGTCAATTTAATAACGGGGGTAGTGTTACCAATATATCAGTAGCGACCTCTGAGCAATGGACTGATAAACAAAGTGGCGAAAAAAGAGAAGCGACCGAATGGCATCGTGTTTCACTATTCAATCGTTTGGGTGAAATCGCCGCTCAATATTTGCGTAAAGGTAGCAAGGTCTATATTGAGGGTAGCTTACGCACTCGTAAGTACCAGGCGCCTGACGGTAGCGACCGTTATGCGACTGAAATTCGCGCTGACCAGATGCAGATGCTAGATAGTAATGACGATAACAACAAACAAATCAGTCATCCGGAACGTCAAAAACCTCAGAACGACCAACAAACACCCAACAATAAAATAAATAAAAACAATGTTAATCAGGGGCTTCCACCCGGGCCAGTAGACGACGATATTCCCTTCGCTCCTCACTTTGACGGTCAATTTTAAATTTTTGAAAACAACCATCAAAACGTTTGAAGGGCTTGTAGTTGTAATCATCGGTGTACCCTAGATTCTTTCTAACTGCAATTTAGAAAATACATACACAAAATCAAACAGTGACTCAACAGCTGAAGCAATTAAATGAATAGCGCTTAGAAAATGAATGGCTAGCTTATCATGCCGTGTTGCAATAGCACGGTATTGCTTTGTTTTTGCAAAGAATTTTTCTATAAGTATTATAGGTTCTAGTCGATTGTATTTATAGGAAGTAATATCGTTTCCTTGTACCGCTTTGATGTGCTCAAGGAGTCGGGCATCGGCATTATCAGCTCTGTTGACTAGTAACCCCGCCAAGCATAAGATACTAATCAAATAGAATTAAGCTGTCTGACTCAAGTAAATCTGTTTCGGATACACTTGGGATGGTTACCGTTCAATTAATTTTTTAGAAAAAAAACTTACTATTTAGAAAACCTAAATATTATAGATAAATAAAATGGGGTGTGGCTTACTTGTGATTAATTTTTACTTAGACAATGTCTTTTTGATTACTGTTACAATTATAAGTTTAGCTATATTCATACCACTTCTGGGTATGTTTATACTTAAACAACAAGGTTCAACAAATCAAGGTAAGCTTTATACTAAAGATAGAGATTTTCTTGTACACTTTAGCACTGCTTTACTGATGGCTGGGCTTGTAATACCAGTAGTAATTGCGTTTATAGTTAAGATGATTCCTGATTTTATTGAAGATGCTGCTCCTAAAGCAGGCTATTTTATTATAGCTCTTTCTATTTGGCTGATTTTTATTAACATTAAACGTTTTAAGTTTATTGAAAAGAGCAAGTTGATTGACTCAAAAAATGTAGAGGAGGCTAGGTATTTAGAGAAAAAGATGAGTAAGTATAAGTTTGATATGATTTTAATAGTTATATTTATTATTTATATGATAATATTGTTTAATTTATAATAAGCGTACAATTGTCTATGAATAACTACATCGCTGTATTTTTCTTATTTCCTATGCTAATGATCCCGATTACAACACTATGGCTTTGCTTCAAACCTAAATGGTTGCAGTCTACCCATTGGCTGCCAAGCAATAGGATACTGTTAATTCTATATGCTGCCATAGCGTGGGTTATAAGTATTTTAATAATAATTATGCTATATGACTGGGATCATCAAACAACAATTTTTGAGCAACTAGTAGCAGGCTTAGGTTTCTTAGTATTTAGTTTTGGATTTATATCAATGTTCAAAGACCAGTTGATTACGGAAAAGTGAATTATTAGAAAAATTATGAGGGCGTGTTGAATATTCAAAGTTTTAGCCAAATATAAGCGCAAGCAAGAGCCGTCATATTTTTACAACTTCGCTTGAGCCCACTTCTTTTCAATGGGATTAAGATCAGGGCTATAGGGCGGTAGCCAAAGGGTACGATGGCTATATCTGTTAATGAGTTTTTGAATACGCTTGTTCTTATGAAATCGAGCTACTCGAGTACAGCTCTCACCTTGCGCTCGGGTAAAGCAGTAACTTGCTTTATCCTCGCCCATAACCATCACAGTCACGCATTTCGTTCTAAAGCTTGGAGTAAGCGTTTATTTGCGCTAGTGGTGAAATATGGTGCTATTGATATTGTGCTCAAAGTGATCAAGCGTAAATATTATCTTTTCATAGAGAGCAACAATAACATTGGTTCGCTTTTCAGTTGCAGTGATCAATACAGAGTATTCCTATTAGTGTATAGCTTTAAGGACGAAAAGTTTCAGCTTTAAAGCTGCTCTCGTACATGTAAGCAATGGGATAGCCTCTCTGTATAAAACTATCAAGCTTACTTTGATGCATCCCTCTTTTGATCGGACACGCTTTCAGATGTCCTAAGTTCTTTTTTTTGACTAATACCAGAGCCTTTCCTAAAAACTGTGTAACTGCTTATAATCCACTAACCGGAGAATAAGCAATGACTAACCAATCTGACATCAAGAAACTGGCCGAGCAAATGGCTGGTAGCATGAACAGCTTCGATGACATCAAAGACTTTCAAAAGCAGCTCATGCAATCCTTTATCGACACTGTCATTCAAGATTAGAGCTGAGATCATCTATCCTATTCTAAGTATGGAAAATCTATACCATCAAACAAGCGCAACTTTCACACTAAAAAGACAGTCCGCAGTGAAGCTTGAGATGTAGGAATCAATTAATTATATTTCTATGATAGGGCTATTCAATCCTGATGAAAGATTATGGAGTATTTTTATTTGATTGTTCTTATGTCCGTATCTTGTAAAAACTATGGCACCATCTAATCGTTTGAAATAAAGTCTCTTATCGCGTGCGACCCTATACTCATAACTTCCTGGAGCTGCAGGGTCTAAAGATTTTATTCTGTATGCATTAGGAGACTCTTGAATTCTACCAAGATAATTGAGGAGAGATAAAAATAGAATCTGATTTGTTTTGAATACATCCTTAACATCATCTATAAAGCTTTTAGTAAACTTAAAATTTTCATTTTGGTATTTTTTAATGAGGTCAAACTCACCCTCTGTGTTATTTACAGCATTACTTGCTCTTTCATAAGCTAACGCTAATTCTTTTGCATCTGATTTTTTTGTTTTTTCAAGAAGCTCTTCATAGAGATTTTTGAAAGTTAAGTATTGAGAGTTTATTTTATCATTATAGCTACTGATGCTTTTTAACGAATCTAAAACACCTTCTTTTTCTAAAACTTCATAAGCAAGCTCCCAATCCTCCCGAAGTACACTCAATTCAATCTTATATAAAGCGTGTTTCACAGCATGCTCAAACTGCTGCTTATGTACTGGTTTTATTAAGTGTGAAATAGAGCCGTATTTAGAATAAGACTCTGTTACTTGGTCTTCTGCTTGGCCCGTAACTACTATAAATCTATCTCTAAAATATACAGACTCTTCTTGCTCTAATACCTTAAGTAAGCTTATGGCGGTATCACCATTAGTTAAGTCATGGTCAAGAACAAATAAGTCAGGCTCTTCAGCTTGTTCAACGAAACTATCAACTATTTCTAAAGCTTCATCAATCGTATTAGCAGGATAGGGGGAGTGACCTATACCTTTAAGAAATTCAGAAAACTGTTCTGTTATTTGCTTTTCATCATCGACTACAATAATTTTAGACATTCTTACTATCCCTATTGATATATCTATTAAAAACGAAAGTTACTTCAAAACCACCTTCAGGTGGGTTACGTTTTAAAACTTTACTTTCATACATAGCTAAATATGAGGAAACAATTAAGCTCCCATTTCCTTCTAATGACGATGTATTCTCATCAACTTTTTCAAAGGACTCATAGATATTTCCAATGAACTGCTCCGGCATCCCAGGCCCATTATCTGTAATTCGAAGATAAACATGATTTTCATCATAGTGTCCACATTCAATAGTAATCAAAGCCTCAAAATCTTTGAGATTTCTTCTATTGATTCTCTTATAGTTATTCATAGCAGATATTGAGTTATAAAGAGCATTTTTCACTATTGCTTGAATATGAGCGGAGTTGGCTTCAATATCTAGGTTGTTACTACTTCTGATAAGTTCTAATTTAATGTCTTTTGTATTAGCTGCGGGTGGTCTTTTTCTAATAAAACTATCTATACAATCATAAATGTCAAAAATACTAGTATTTAAACTAGTAATAGATCTTATATTTTCGATTGTCCAATTTATTGTGTCGATAGACTGTTCTAGGTTATCTCTAAACTTTTCAATTTCAACAGGACTCCAAACTTTACCTGGTTCTTGTTTCAGTACTTCTGCTTTAGATAAATCATGTATAGCATCTTTAGTATCAATAGATGTTCTTTGAAATAACCCTTCCATGATGAACTTTAATTTTTGTACTTGATTACCCATAGGAGCTGTAAATTCACTCTCCATAAGAAATCGATTGGCTAAAGTATAATTTAAAATGTAATTATACTTTGCTAGTAAAATATCGTTTTTCTTAGTAAGTTTTTCTTCTTCAGTTTCTAAATTACTAAGTTTTTCTTTATACTTAGTAATAGTAGAGTTTATTCTCTCTAGATCCGTTTCTAAAACCTCTCTTTCACTATATAGTTGAATATTTTTTTGCTTTAGGTCCTCAATGCTGCTATTTAGTTTTTTCTTAGTGGAATTTGAAAATATATATATCAAGTAGACACAATACATTGCCAGGAATAATAAGAATGACGATATTGCATTCTTATCATACATATAAGCATCATTCCATTTAGCTGTGCCAGTGACCCTGTTGTAGAAGTCTCCTATTAGTCTCTCAGCCCAGTAATCTAAAGTTTCAATAAAAGAATATTGCTTTACTCTACTTGCATAATAAATTCTACCAATCACATCTCCCTTATTTAAACTATGATTCGCAGTATGATTTGTACTTCTATGATCCTCAAAATTATATTCTCCATATAGGGGAGCAGGGTTTTTAAGAGGATTCCAAAATGCACCTATAATAGTATCGAGAGTAGCATCATTCTGAGCATATAATATTTTCTGGTTGGGACATTCATCAGACAAGGTTTTACAGTCTGTTATTACGATATTAAATACTTTATGATTTGAATTGAGTATTGAGTATATAACTTCATCGCTTTCTTCATTTATTATTGCTTGTGAGACTTTGTAAGGAGCTAGCTCACTTAGAATGCTGATATCTACATTGAATACTTTCTCCATGGAAGTTTTATATGCAGTGTAAGATAAAAAACTAAGCCATAAAAAAAATAGTATTGGAAGTACTATTATAAAAAAACTAAAAACTATATATTTTTTTTTCATTTAATATCTACATCTATTAATATTGTTATGTTTTTTACAAAAACTTTGATAAATATCGTTTTATCTAATGGTTCTTAACAGCTTATAGGGATTTCTACACCAAAATTTCCATTGCTTAGTAAGGCATTCCAATATTTCTTAGGTGCTGATTATAGCTCCTATAGATGTTACCAAATACTAATATGTGATACTAACAGCATACATCAACTATTGTTAAATCCAAAGCAAATATATTTCTAGAGGGTGCTTAAGCATTGGTCCGTGGAATAAGCTTGAAATTTATATGTAAAATCATAGAGATAGTTCAATATAATTGTTAGTATCACCATAAATTATAGCCTTTGTTGCTCTCAAATAATCTACTCGAAATTTTTTTGAACCGCCCCGGGATTGTCGGAGACTCAACATTCTGAGAGAATACGACAATGAAAAGACAAACCTACACTCCTGAGATTAAAGAACGCGCCGTTCGCATGCTGATTGAAGCATTAAGCGACTATCCCTCCACCTGGTCAGCTATTCAAGCCATTGCCCCTAAGATTGGCTGCACGCCTGAAACCTTACGATCATGGCATAAAAAACACATTGACCAAACTATTCCTGCCTCAGTGCAAGCCCAAAGCCAAGAGCAACGTATTAAAGAGCTTGAACGCGAGAATAAAGAGCTCAAGCAAGTTAATGAAATCATCAGAAAGGCCGCGGCTTTTTTCGCCCAGGCGGAGCTCGGCCGCCCACCCAGATAATGGTTCAGTTTATTGATGACTATAGAGGTGGTTATGGGGTCGAGCTGATTTGTAGAGTACTGCCGATTGCGCCGTCAACTTATTATCGTGCTAAAGACTTAGAGGACTGCCCTGACAAGCGCTCATTACGCAGTCAACATGACGACTTCTACATCAGTGAAATCAAACGCATCTGGCAAGACAGTAAATGCCGTTACGGTGTGCGTAAAGTCTGGCAGCAGATGAAAGTTGATGGGTTAAAGGTTGCTCGTTGCACCGTAGAGCGTTTAATGAGACAGCATGACCTACAAGGCGTCTGGCGTGGTAAAGGTAAGATTACCACCAACAGCCGTGACGACCAAAAGCGTGCTGACGACTTGGTCAATCGTAACTTTAATGCCCATCGTCCTAATCAGCTGTGGGT
>Ga0114955_1000264_pt1 | contig 29121 bp, 22 predicted proteins | sample Porto_5metaG_FD_87302 | JGI IMG/M metagenome (GOLD analysis project Ga0114955, IMG submission 87302) | Marine algal microbial communities from Porto, Portugal - Porto_5 metaG | ecosystem: Host-associated > Algae > Red algae > Unclassified | place: Portugal: Porto | collected 2015-02-02 | reverse complement strand
TTTCTTATGATTAAAAAGCCCGTATTAGGAAACTAATACGGGCTTTGACATTCAAGAGAGTACTTAAATAAACAAGGCTAATGCTTAGCTAATAGTTAGACCTTAAGCACCTTCACCAAACTTGCCACTTTGGAAATCAGTAACCGCTTGCATGATTTCTTGCTGACTGTTCATGACAAAAGGACCATATTGCACAATCGGTTCGCCTAGTGGGCGACCAGTGATTAAAATCACTTTGGTATCCTCACTACTATCGGCTGTAATGGTAACGCCATCTGCACTTTCATCATTCTCAAGAATAGCCATAGTCTTAGTTGGCACCGTTTCGCCTGCAATTTCTATGGTACCGCGATAGACAAAAACAAAAGCATTATGGTCAGCCGGAATCGCCTGACTAAAACTCGTTCCTGCTGGTAGATGGATATCCAAATAAGTCGGCTCAGTGATGTCGCGTGTGACCGCGCCTTCAATACCATGCGATTGACCCGCAATTACCGTGACGTCTACGCCATCTTCCGTGCTATATTTTGGCAAATCGTCACTTTGGAAATCTTTATACCAAGGGTCATTCATTTTATCTTTAGCAGGTAGGTTAAGCCAAAGCTGGAAACCTTCCATTGCGCCGTTTTCTTGTTCAGGCAATTCTGAATGAATCACACCGCTCGCCGCCGTCATCCATTGGACGCCGCCATTTTGTAATAGCCCTTCGTTACCGGCGCTGTCGCGGTGGCGCATACGGCCAGTAATCATATAGGTAATGGTTTCAAAACCACGATGCGGATGATTGGGGAAACCGGCAACATAGTCGTCTGGATTATCGCTTTTAAAGTTGTCTAACATCAAATACGGGTCAAGACGCTCTTGTAGCTGCTGGGTCAGTACCCGTGTCAGCTTAACCCCAGCACCGTCTTGGGTATCGACTCCAGCGTAAAGGTATTCAATTTGGCGCGAATTTTTCACTGTGTCTTTTATATCAGACCTGACAGTATGATTCATTATATTATCCTTAAAAACCATTTGGTTTATCAATATTCATTTACTTGTATATAGTGATAATAAAATAAATTTCAATAGAATACTATGTAGTTCTTTTACATTACTACCTTTAAATATTAAGTATATATTAACCTTTCATTTTTGTTAAAATAATCTTCCTGTCTCTATTGTCTCATCAAAATTAAAGCCCAATTGTTCGCCTTTACGCTGTCGCAGCTGCTCGATACGTTGCCGACGCCCTGCTATAAGCCTTAGTACTTCGCGGCGCTGTTCGGTCGTCATCCCATGCCATAGCTGGCGCTCAGGGCGGCTACGCAGGCAGCCAAAGCAGTAGCCCTTTTTATTGCTTTGGCAAACACCAATGCATGGATTGGCAATCTCGAACAGTTCAAACTGCTGATTCATGGCGGCTCCATCGCTATTACGTTATTCCTTTAACTGGCCCGATTGCTTTTCTCGTCTTACCGTAAATACTATTATGGCGCAAATAGCGAATAATACTGTGCCATTTTATCGTTACTGTTTTTGTGGCGTCAGTGCTATGCTAAGTTTTGCACCGCCATATACAGCAATCATAACAAAACCAATCAGTGAGATTCTACGTGAATATTATTTATATCCATGGCTTAGACAGTGATGCCAACTCTACAAAAGGCAAATTATTGGAGGATTATTGCCAAAAGTATCATCCCGATATCAAGGTATTACGACCAGATTTGAACAAGACCCCTGAGCAAGTTTTTAAGCAAATACTCTCGTTAATTGAACGTTTAGACGGTCAAAATAAAACAGCACAAGATAAGCTAAATAAATCTTCTCATACCGTACTGGTCGGTAGCTCATTAGGCGGTTATTTTTCTACGGTGGTTAGCAATCATACCGGTTGCCCAGCGCTATTACTAAACCCCAGCATCCAGCCCCATATTACTTTGCAGCGGTTTGCCAAAGATTTTGCGCTAAAAAGCAATGTTAAAGACGAGGATTTGGGTAAGCAGGTTATTCATGCGACAGCGGGCGGTTGGGATATTACTCAAACAGATTTGCAATGGTTTGCAGCGCACCAACTATCAACCGTTAATTATCCTAATAAAATTGCTGTTCTCATTAAGGAAGGAGATGAGCTGCTCAATCCTGAACTGTCTAAACAGTTTTATCAAACACAAGGAGCAAGCGTAACGATGCAAACGGGCGGCGATCATCGATTTAGTGATTTTATTAAGCAATTACCTACGGTGATTGAGATGCTGCAGAGTCTCACACGGATTTAACTGAACGACATTATCTGACGTAAGCAAATGAGTATTGACCTTAAGGCTACTGTTTTTCGTTATAATGGGTTAATAGAATTAATCGCACATGAATAATTAAGGATGCATTTGTGAGTCAATATAATGCGCAATCGTTAGAAGTTTTAGAAGGGCTAGAGCCTGTCCGCCGTCGCCCTGGAATGTACACCGACACCACGCGCCCCAATCATTTAGCCCAAGAGGTCATTGATAACTCAGTCGACGAAGCGTTGGCGGGTTATGCGAAAACCATCAAGGTGCAGCTGCATAGTGACGGCTCGCTATCGGTCGAAGATGATGGCCGCGGTATGCCAACTGATATCCATCCTGAATTTGGCCAATCAGGGATTGAGCTGATTTTGACCCGTCTACATGCGGGTGGTAAGTTTTCAACTTCCAACTATGAGGTATCGGGTGGTCTGCATGGTGTGGGTATCTCTGTCGTTAACGCACTTTCAACGCGAGTTGAAGTAACGGTTTGGCGCGATAGTACGCAGTTCGAGATGGCCTTTGAGAATGGCGCAGCGGTGACCTCTTTAACCGAAACAGTAAGCCCCAATAAACGTAAGCGTGGCACTAGAGTTAAGTTTTGGGCCGATGGTAGTTTTTTTGATACGCCAAAATTCAATGTTAAGCAGCTGAAACACAATCTAAAAGCCAAAGCGGTATTAGCCGCTGGTCTGACGATTGAGTTTGTCGATGATATCAATAATGAAAAAGTGGTTTGGCAATTTACCGATGGGGTGGTTGAGTATCTAAACGAGCAGCTAGATGGTTTAGAAACCTTACCAGAAGCACCATTTTATTATAATCATGAAGCAAAAGCTGGTGAGCGTGCGGCTATCACCTTTGCTTTGTCTTGGTTGCCGGATGGTGGCACGCCGATTCAAGAAAGCTATGTCAATCTTATCCCAACCGCACAGGGCGGTACGCATGTTAATGGCTTACGTACTGGTATTTTAGAGGCCCTACGTGAGTTTTGCGATATCCATAATCTACTGCCTCGTAATGTTAAATTAACAGCCGAAGATGTCTGGGACGGCGTCAATTATATCTTGTCGCTCAAGTTTTCTGAGCCGCAGTTTTCTGGTCAAACCAAAGAGCGGCTTTCTAGTCGTGAAGCGGCAGGCGCGGTACAAACACTAGCAAAAGATGCTTTTAGTTTGTGGCTCAATCAACATGCCGAGATGGGCACACAGATTGCAGAATTGGCGATTAATAAAGCCGGTCGCCGCCTAAAATCAGCCAAAAAAGTGGCGCGTAAAAAAATTACTCAAGGGCCTGCATTGCCTGGGAAGTTGGCGGATTGTCGCGGTGATTTACGTGACGGCGCAGAGCTATTTTTGGTTGAAGGGGATTCGGCAGGCGGTAGTGCCAAGCAAGCACGCGACCGTCACTATCAAGCGATATTGCCGCTGCGTGGTAAGATTTTAAATACGTGGGAAGTGTCGTCAGATACGGTATTATCAAGCCAAGAGATTCATGATATTGCCATCGCCATTGGGGTTGATCCAGCGTCGGATGATTTATCTGAGCTGCGCTATGACAAGATATGTATTTTGGCTGATGCTGACTCTGATGGTCTCCATATTGCCACGCTTATCTGTGCGTTATTTGTTAAGCACTTTCCCGCTTTAGTCGATGCCGGTCATTTATTTGTCGCGATGCCGCCGCTGTACCGCGTTGATGTCGGTAAAGAGGTACATTATGCGTTAGATGAGTCAGAGCTTGAGCACATATTGGCCAATGTACCGGGCAATAAAAAAGCCCAAATTACGCGCTTTAAAGGTTTGGGTGAAATGAGTGCCGAACAGCTGCGCGAGACCACCATGAACCGCGATACCCGCCGATTGGTACAGCTAGATATGGACGATATGATATTGACCAATAGTGTCATGGATATGCTGCTCGCTAAAAAACGCGCGTCTGATCGTAAGTCATGGCTTGAAAATAAAGGCAATTTGGCGATTATCTAAGAAAGGTTTTATAGGTCCACACGCCTTACTTTCATTCATATATTTCTTTATATAAGTACATAAAAAAGTGAGCTGGTAGGTGATAATAGCCTATAAAATTCAATGTAGTAGCAGACGCTTAATGGTATTATAGAGGTATCTTTTACTATATGGTGCCGTCATGACATCAAAATTTTTTAAGCGTTCTAAAGCGGCTGCTTCTAATCCTACGCGCTCAAAAGTACTACCAAGTTTGAGCAAAAAGCAGTTAGGTGATTTAGTACCAAAACGTGGTAATAAGTTTGCGCCAAAGATTGGCTCGGTATTGTTAAAAGCAGCAGGCTGGCGTACCGTGGGCGAGATTCCAAATATCCCGCAGGCGGTGGTTTTGGCGCTGCCGCATACCTCCAACGTCGATGGTATTTATGCGATACCAAGCTTATTTGCTCTAGATTTAAAAATTAGCATCATGGGTAAGCATACGCTGTTTAAAGTGCCGGTGTTTGCACAGCTGTTAAAGTGGATTGGCGTCATTCCTATTGACCGTGGTAATAAAGGTTCGGTGCTGCAGGCGAGTATTGATAAATTTAAAACTGGCAAACCGCTATTTTTAGGCTTAGCGCCAGAAGGGACGCGCCAATATACCAAAGACTGGAAGACTGGCTTTTATTATTTGGCATTAGGTGCCGGCGTGCCGATTTTACCCGTAGCGATGGACTATAAAACCAAAGAAATACGCTTTATGTCGCTCGTCTATCCGTCAGGAGATATCGACGTCGATTTGCCAAAAATATATGCGCAGTATCGCGGCGTTGTACCGCGATATCCTGAGCGATTATCGCAGCCACTACAGGATATCAATCATTTAGCTGAGTAACGCTTTTATGACTTTTAATAACGATTGCAATCAAAAAGCCTCTGATAGCCCAACTATCAGAGGCTTTTTTAATCTTGAGCAATTATGGTTATTATCAAGTAGTTTTTTACGCGATTGACTACTAAAAATGCGATTGACTACTAAAAATGCGGTTGCCCATTAGAAGCACTTACCCCGCCATCAACGGGCAAATTAACACCGGTAATCATAGCGGCGTCGTCACTGGCTAAAAAAGTAATGGTCGCGGCAATATCTTCTGGTTTCGCCATACGCTTAAGTGGGCAGCGGTCCAAAAATTTATCCGTTTTGCTGTCGTTATCTTGAATAGCGGTGGTCATCTCGGTTGCCGTTACGCTTGGATTGACGGCGTTGACACGTACGCCATCGGCACCGTGGTCTAGCGCGAGCGTACGCGTTAGGTTGCTGATACCGGCTTTGGCCGCATTATAAGCCGCCATATTCCAATCGCCACCGACGCCAGAAAGCGACGAGACATTGACTATATTGCCTTTACTTGCAATCAAATGCGGCATGGCAGCCTGACAGACATAAAAAGTGCCATTTAAATTGACATCAATCGCCAATTTCCAATCTTCAGAAGACAGCTCAGTAATTTTGCCTTGCATGGCTTTGCCGGCATTGTTTACCAAGACATCAATTTTGCCAAATTTATCGACGACTCTTTTCATCATTTCTTGTACTTGAGCCTCTACGCTGATATCACAGACGACGGTCAAAAAATTATCAGTATGAATCCAAGTACGATCTTGTGGGAACGCTTTTGCCGTTTCCTCTAGGGTGGCAGCGGTGCGTCCAACTAACACCACATTGGCGCCTTCTTGAGCAAAACGAATGGCGGTTGCGCGGCCGATACCGGAGCCTGCGCCTGTGACGATGACGGTTTTTTCTTTAAAGCGTTTCATGATGTTCAGTCCTTGTTATCATACGAGTGTTATTATATAAATGAAAATATTAAGTAAGCCAAATGTGATGGCAATTTATAGCCCAGTAAACGCGGTGCAAAGCTGCTAGCTTTTATGTCATCATAACAACTCACTGCGATGAATGCGACTAGGTATAATGGCGTTTATGTTGTTCAATTTATCGCTAAAAGTTATGACAAGGTATAAATTGCTATATTTATCTAATAAGAAAAGGTTGCGGCTGTGTCCAATTTGACTACGGTGATATCTGATGAAGGTTATCTTGGCGATGAGTTAGCCTGTTACCTGCAATCTGAAGTATTAGAGATTGAACTGCCTACTATTCAAGCGCTTGTTACTAGTTATAACGGCCAATATAAGGCGCAAAAATATGACTATCAATTGCCCCTAGGTCAGTTGCAGCTATTAAATCTAAGCATTTATTTACCTGAAGATATTGTCGCAGGACATATTGAAAACGTACGTAAAACGGCTATTGAATCGATTTCAGCATGGCGCAACGACTATTTAACTAGGTACAAAGATAAGATAGAAGCGACGACCTATGCTGTGGTTTTTGATATTCAATTTAGAAACATTTATCAGAACACAAATGATCGTCTACAGCATGAATTTAACGGCAATGAGTTTAGAGATGGTTTAAGTTCAGAAATCAATGCAAGCGAACCGCCATTACAGGTGTTTGGCTGGCATGATTGGCAATTGATATTAAGGGCATTACATACGCCATGCGAGCTATGGCGATTTTTACAATATCGTTTAGGACAGTGGCAACATACTGATAATAGCCGTATAGATAGTCTTAAGTCTGAAGAGGCGATGATTGCTGATTTCCTAAATAACCCTGCCGTATTTGCGCAAGCTATCGCTATAGACAACGCGCTGATTAAATATAAGATGCAAGATAAGCCAAATTCCGCCTTGATTGCGATGGCACTAGCGCAAAAAAGTCAGAGTACCACCAGCCAAATGTATCAGCAGCGTATGGCGCAAGCGGCTGTGTTATGGTCGCAAATGATTAGCCAAATGTTAAAGCGGTATAGCGATAATGGGCAAAAAAAGAATAAGCAAGATTTCTCGGCAATAAATCTTGCATATTGGCAGCAGCAAATACTCGATGAGTCTTTGTTTTCACGCCATGAGCTGATTGGTACCTTGTATAAACATCCCAAACAACAACAGCAATTACGAGAACAAGGCTATGTCGTCCATCATCATTCTTATGAGTCTTTAGGTCGGCATTATATGCTGATATTTTATGGGCAAGATGTCAAAGGGCAACATAGTAAACAAACCATACAGCCAAACCTTGCGAAAATCGCTTTGGATGTGGCCACGCGCTTACCGATAGCGGAGCTGCATCACGTGATTGTACTCGGTATAGATTTCATTGATGAGGCGAATGAGACCTTTATCGATATTGATTTATGGATACAGCCAGTTGCTGCCATGAGCCAACGCGAGCGCCAGCTGACCAAACAAATACAGCAGCTGCAACAGCAAAATCTAAACCGATAGTGGGAGCAGAACTAAACATAAAATGCGCTTTGTTCTAGCTATAGTTAAAATATCCTAAAAACGCTAAGGTATTGCTGATATCAATTTTTTGTAGCCTCTGTCTGCGCAGGCACAGCAAGCAAGAAAAATTAATATCAGCAGTGAATGATGTATCGATATTGGTTTTCACTCACCATACCTTGTTAAAAATATTTTTAAACGCGTATAAAAAAAAGACAGCCTAGGCTGTCTTTTTTGTCCTTAAAATATAATCACTGCTTATTTATTATTGGTATCGTCATATAAACCGCTACCAGGCAAGATGTTATTGTTAGCAATATCATCATCAGTGATACTACCGTCATTAACGTTGTTGTTTACACCTGCATTGTTTACACTAGGATTGTTTAAGTTAGTATTGGCAGTATTGTTGATGTCAGAAGTATTGATAGTGTCCGTATTCACTCGTGTTGTATCAACGATATCGGTATGAATATCAGGAGTTGATGTAGTCGCAGGCTTAGCCGTTGGCGTATTCTCACGTACTGACGCGGCAACTTTATCTTGCGTCGATGAGTTTGGCGTCAGAGCAGATTTCGCTTTTGCTTCGTCACGTTCTCTGTCCATCTTATCTTGCATTTTACGGAGGAAGCGAGCAGCTGCTTCTTGACCGCCAAGACCAAATGATAGAGCAAATGCAACCGCAACCGCACCTAAGGTTAGACCAAATGCTAAGTTAACGATAGAATCAGCGATCCCCATCGCTTTTAGACCCATCGCCAATACTAGGCCCATGATCAATACACGTACAATGTTTGCTAAGAACTGCGAACCTTGTTCAGAGCGCTCAACGACCCCAGCGATGATATTGGCAAGCCAAAAACCAATGAACAGAATGATTGCACCCAAAATAATATTGGCACCAAAAGCAATAAACATAGCGATGATGGCTGAGATAGGCTCGAAACCTAATAGATCAGCGGCGGCAATCGCAGCAAATAGCATGGCAAAGAAGATAATTGCATAACTGACAAGATCAGAAATCTTCTTATCACCCATGGTTTCTTGCAGACCAACTTTCGCAGGTAATTGGTTGATTTGAGTATTTTCGATCAAACCTTTGATGATGTTAGCGACCATACGTACTACATAGAAGGTCACGATTAAAATCGCTGCTGCCATAAATATATTTGGCAACGCTTCCATGATTTTGTTCAGCATGTTGGTTGCAGGGCGCGCAATCACATCGATTTTTAGCGCATTTAAAGCGGCAATAATCGTTGGGATGATAACCACTAAAAACGCTAATGAACCGGCGATATTAGGCAAGCTGTTTTGTTCACTTAGACCTGCTTTTGATGCAAGCTTCTGTACATCGAAAGTAGAAACTAAGTTGGTGACAATGCCGCGTACGACTTTGGCGATGATATAACCCACCACAAAGACCACACCAGCAATAAGAATATTAGGAATAAAGCTAAAGATTTTATCAACCATATTGGTCAATGGTGCAAATAAACCGTCAAGCTCTAACTGACCAAGTACCATGGTCAAAACAACCAATAGGATGAACCAGTAAACCATATCAGCAATGGTGCTGCTCATTGGTTTTACGCCAGCTTTGGCACTTAAACGCTCATCCATCGAGGTTCTTGCTAATGCTGCGTTAATGGCAGTACGCGCAACGGTCGCAATGACCCAACCAATCACACCAACAGCAATCGCGGCGATAAGGTTTGGAATAAAGGTCAAGACTTGATTGACCATATTAGCGAATGGCGCTGAGATAGAATTTAGATTCAGCTGACTTAACGCGCCTGAAATCGCAATGATGAAAATAAACCAAAAGACGATTTTTGAGATAATGCCTTCTAAATCGTAGCTTTTACCGGTTGAAGAATTCATGCGTTGGTTAAGATTTACTTTTGACAACACACCACGTACAAGGGCAGCGATACCCAGTGCCACAAGCCAACCAATGATAAAAATTAAAATAGCGCCGATGATGGAACCAATAGGGCCACCCAGATAACCGTTGAACGATGTATACATTGGATTCATCCTGTCCTCCTTTAATGATCATGCATTCCTTATCAAATAATCTCTGCTCTACAATATGAGCCTAATTATTGGTAACGAACCCATACCTAATTATTAATATTTTTAATTGATATTATTCAAGAAGTGTTTTTTATAAGACCCTACTAACATTCTGTGCAGATTGTTAACAAAATCTACGTTCTGTTACTTCTTACTTTAACCAATTTAGCTTAGCTGATGTAATGAGGTATTTAAAGACAGAAAGCTTAACGGCTTACTATAGTTGTGTGATAAGTTGTTAATTTGGCGGCAGATATTAACATAGACTGTACATTTGACCGATAATTTCAAGGGAATCGTAGCTCCTAAAACTAAGATTTGCTATGATAGAAGAATGTGACATCTCGCCACTATCCTTACAATTTGAGAGTATTCTATGAAAAAAATTACTACCTTAAGCATTAGTGCCCTTGCTAGTGCGATGTTATTAGTTACCGGCTGTAATGCTAGTAATGGCAATAAAGAAAGCGCCAGCAAAAGCGTTTCAGTGACTGAAAAAAGCCCAGCCAATGAAAAAGTGGGTTACAGCTTGGGTTATATGATGGCAGAAGGTAATAAAGAAGCGGTCGGCGATCTGAACCTTGATACCTTTGAAAAAGGCTTCCGCGATGGCTACGAAGGTAAAGACTCAGCATTGACGCAAGAGCAAATGCAAGAAGTGTTGATGACTTATCAAAAAGAACAAGAAGAAAAGTTCGTCAAAGAGCTGGAAGGCAAAGCTGAAGATAACAAAACCAAAGGTGCGGCATTCTTAGCAGAAAATGGTAAAAAAGAAGGCGTAAAAACCACCGCTTCTGGCTTACAGTATAAAGTATTGACCGCTGGTACTGGCAAATCACCAAAAGCGACTGACGTGGTCGAAGTCAACTACGAAGGTAAATTGCTTGACGGTACGGTATTTGACAGCTCTTATGAGCGCGGTGAGCCGATTGAATTCCCACTTAACCAAGTCATCGCTGGCTGGACAGAAGGTCTACAGTTGATGAAAGAGGGTGGCAAATACGAATTTTATATTCCATCTGATATCGCTTATGGCGAAGCAGGTAATGCTGGTATCGAGCCTAACAGCACGCTTATCTTTACCGTTGAGCTATTAAAAGTAAAATAAGGCGTTATTAGTTTTTTAACCGCTTTAGTTTAAAGCGGTTAAAAACAATAAAAAGCCCTCTTAGTGTATGAGGGCTTTTTGCTGTACGCTAATTCGGCCAGTCGATGATTAATCGCTAATTACTTATAGTGTTTTTAAATTAAAGTGTTTTTTGGAAGACTTTAGAATTGCGACCGTTATTATATTTTTCACGGCGCGCCTCCGGTAAAGCAGCAGCATCAACTTCCGCAAAACCTTGCTCGACAAACCAATGTGCAGTACGAGTGGTCAGGACGAACAACTTATGTAAACCATGGCTGCGCGCTTGTTGCTCCAAAAACGCCAGCAGGTCAGCACCGCGGCTGCCACTACGATATTCAGGATGCACCGCCACACAAGCCACTTCCGCTGAATCTGCATCCAGTGGATAAAGCGCGGCACAACCCAAAATCATACCATCACGCTCAATGACGCTATAGTGGTCAATTTCTTGTTCTAAGCGCTCGCGCGAGCGGCTTACCAAAATACCTTGTTGTTCTAGCGGGGTTAGTAGCTCAAGCAGTCCAACCACATCGTCAATATCAGCACGGCGAATCTCTTCATACGGGTCATGGCTAATCAAGGTGCCAGAACCATCACGGGTAAATAGCTCTTCGAGTAACGCGCCATCTTTGGCATAAGAGATGATATGGGTGCGATGTACGCCTTGACGGCAAGCATTACTGGCGCAGCTTAAGAAGTAATTAATCTCGCAATTTAAATCACGATCGCGTAAAAAGCGGTCGACTTCATTTGGAATCATCTCACGCAACAAGCGGTCGTCATGATTGATGCCGGCTTCTTCGCCTAAGAATATCAGCTTATCAGCACCGAGCGCCACAGCCGCACTAAGCGCTACATCTTCCGCCAATAAGTTGAAAACTTCACCCGTTGCTGAATAACCCATCGACCCTAAAATCACAATATGGTCATGTAACAGGTTATTTTTAATGGCTTCGACATCGATTGAGCGCACCTCACCAGTCATCTGATAATCAACGCCGTCACGTATTCCATAAGGACGCGCGGTGACAAAGTTGCCTGAAACCGCGTCAATGCGCGAGCCATACATCGGTGAGTTTGCTAAGCCCATCGACAGTTGGGCTTCGATTTGCAAACGAATTGCACCAACCGCTTGTAAGATAGCCGGCATAGCAACACGCGGGGTCACGCGAATATCTTTATGTAAGGGAGAAGTAATCTGCGCATCTTTCAAGTTTTTTTCGATTTGCGGTCGCGCGCCGTGTACCAATACCAGTTTGATACCCAAGCTGTGCAATAAAGCAAAGTCATGAATCAAGGTACTGAAATTGGGATGATTGACCGCCTCACCGCCAAACATAATCACGAAAGTCTTACCGCGATGGGTGTTAATGTAAGGGGCAGAGTTGCGGAACCAGTGTACGTATTCAGGATTAATTTGTGGCATGGCGCTAGTAGTCATAATGGGTGCAATAGTTGTTAGAATAAGAAAAAGAGCGTGACAGCAAAAGCGTGTCGCTAATGAATTACCATAGCAAAAAACACCGTTATGAGCTATCTTTTATTTTAGCCACTTTAATGAATCTTGGTAGCAAATAGATGATATACACAACCTCAACACGGGATTGGTGTACCGCCAAACGCTTTTTGTTATGCTAAGCGCTATTGCTTTAGCACCAGCTTACGCAGATAATTGATAAAAATAACCATGTTGTTGACCGACGCTTTATTAACAAATTGTTTTACCGCTATACTGTTTTACCGATACATTAACTAGGGATAATGAATGTCATGAAGAAAAGTAACCATTTTGCAAACCCATTCAGTGCGTGGAGCGGCCACCGCTTATTTCATGTTGTCGCTGGTACGCTCGTTGGCGTGATGGCAGTGACGCAGGCTTCAGCAATGTTGCCAACGCCAGAGCAAGCCGTTGATAATTCAGTGGCAATCCAGTCGAATGCCAACCCAGTCAGCACTTCAACGGCGCAAGCGGTCAATAGTAAAATCACCGCCTCATTGATTAGTGTTGATGCAAATGGTCAGGAAGTACTGGTTCCAGTCAATGCCAATACGCGCCTGCAGTCAGGGAATGTCTTAGAATATCAAGGCTACTTTACCAATACCAATGCTGATCGCGTACGTAAAATGACCGTCACTATGAGTATTCCTGAGCAAGTAGAATTGCTACGTGCCGTTTCTCCTGACTTCCCTTATGGTAGTGCTGACGGCAACACCTTTGCCCGTATGCCATTACGCGGTAAGGTTGATAATCAATTGCAAGAAATTCCGTTAAAATACTATAAAGCGGTACGTTGGGATTTAGAAGGCGTTGGTTTGAATGATACCGTTGTGGTTAAATATCGTGCACGCGTTAAATAAGTCTGTTTTTTGATATTTATCTAATGCCTGCCGAATCGAAAAGCACCACAGTCTAAGGTCTAGGCTGTGGTGCTTTTTTTATAAACAACTTACTAACTCAGATTTGGTAAAATGGCTTTTACCAGCTGAATGTGCTTTTGAAATTAAAGCGTGGCATATTTACTTGGCAGCTTTTCTACAAGACCTTTTTCTTGCTGGGCTTTGTCTTTCATAAGTTGCTTAATGGCGGCAATCTGCGGGGTGGTGGCTTGCATACCAGCTATCATTAGCGCGCGTCGTTGGCTGGTATCTAGCGAGCTAATATGACCGATATCGGGGATAATAATAATATCAGCGCGCTCACGTTCACGGCGCATTGCTGTCGAACGCTTGGTGCTTGCTTGGCTAACACTCGTAACATTGGTTGCGTTAGAAAAATTGGTGACGATATTGCTTTCAAGAAAACCCCAAAAACTACTTAATGAATTGATAGTCGGTATCTTGTTATTAGCGGGACCATTAGCATTCGCCGCTGTCACATCAACGGCGATGATAATATCGGCCCCTAAATCACGGGCGGTGTCGACTGGTACTAAGCTGACCACGCCACCATCGACATATTTTTTACCAATCTTTTCAGGAATGCGCGGCGCGATAAAAATATTGGGTACGCTGCAAGATGCTTGCACCGCAAGTCCGGCATCGCCACTGCTAAAAACGGCCTTTTTTAGCGTGTGTTTTTCGGCAGCGACGGCGGCAAAAGATATTGGAAAATTTTCTATAGCGCGTCCGCCAACTTTTGCATTAATAAAGTTTTTAAGTTTAATACCTTCAATAAAGCCTTGGTTTGATAAGGTGAAATCTGTTAGTTCACTGTCAGAAGTATTTAACGCCATTTGTTCAAGCTGCTTGGCGTTATAGCCACTGGCATATAAGCTGCCAATCAGACTGCCGACACTGGTACCGACCACTAGCGTTGGCGTGATACCGTTTTCTTCTAAGGCTTTAATGACGCCAATATGGGCAAAGCCCTTGGCACCGCCGCCGCCTAAGACTAAGGCGACCTTTGGCTGTTTTTCTATAGGTGCGACGGTTTTAGTAACTGATGGTAAACTTTGGCAAGCACTAATAAACACGCCCAATATGCCAAGCATACTAAATCGCAGCAAGCGTGCTAAATGACGATAGCCATTATAATGAGTAGATAAAAACATATGCGAAAATCACCATAGAGCAATAAAGAGGTATACGATAAGCCATTCATCAGTCGCTTACTTAGAAATCAGCTAGACGCCATATCGTTAAATAGCTTAGCATAGGCAAGTCGCTTGTCAGTTATAATCACTCTGACTGCATTTTTATAGAGGTTGATGATTATAGCTTTTATAAGACCAAATATACGTTAAATCATAACCATCATTAGGATTATTGATGCCCACATCGGTTAGCCGCACTCCTACCTTGAACTCAGCAGACGCTATCAGGTCTGAGATGCCCGTTTCGGCGCTTGATATGCCGGTGACGGCGCTGGCGGGTGTGGGGCCAAAAGTGGCGGAGCAGTTGTCCCAGTTAGGTATCGAGCGCATTTTTGATTTGCTGTTGCATCTACCGCGTGATTATGAAGATCGTAGCCGATTGGTATCGATAGCCGATGTGGCGCATGGGCAAGCTGCCTTGATTACAGGACGGGTGGTGCATGTCGATACCAAGCGTAGTGGTATGACAGTGGTGGTCGATGATGAGACTGGTACCCTGTCGCTGCGTTTCTTTAAGGTGTATCGCGGCCTTGCGCAAACGATGAGTCTTGGCACGCAGCTGCAATTATTTGGTGAAGTAAAGGTCAGTCGTTACGGTAAGCAGATACATCATCCTGAATACCAAGTGATCAGTAGTAATGAAGCCATCGTCAATACAGGCTTACAGCCGATTTATCCGAGCGTGAAAGGCTTACATCAAAATAAGCTGCGTACGCTAATTAAGCTTGCGCTGCAAACGGTGCGCACCCAAGGTCTACCCATGACCTTGTTCACGCCTGCCGACTTTACTGTGGTTGCTGATTTACCGTTAGCGCCTTTTGAGCCTGCTAAATTGACAATGGCAGAAGATGATTTTCCTGACGATATATTCTCAACTCTTGCGCGTCGTGTGCCTGACAATTCAATAAGCAATATGGGCAACACAACTGCAGTTAATGACATGGCTAATCAAAACGTTTATAACCTAACGATATTTGAAGCCTTGGTATTGCTGCATACGCCGCCGACTTATACCGATGCAGGTCGACAATATCAGCTGCTTACGCAACTAAGCGCCCGCACCCATGCTGCCTGTCAGCGATTAATCATTGAAGAATTAACCGCGCATCAACTTAGTCTGTTATATCGCCGTCAGCAATTGCATCAGCATAAAGCCCCCAAGTGTACGATGAATAGCCCGCTTGCCGATCAGTTATTTGCCGCATTGCCGTTTGATTTAACCGGTGCGCAGCAACGCGTCATGAAAGACATCACGGCTGATATGGCGACTTCTATTCCGATGCTCCGACTGGTACAAGGCGATGTGGGCGCAGGCAAAACCTTGGTCGCTGCAGGCGCGGCGGGCTATGCACTCGATAGTGGCTGGCAGGTTGCGGTCATGGCACCAACAGAAATCTTAGCAGAGCAGCATTTGGTCAATTTTAAAAACTGGTTTGAGCCATTGGGTATCGGCGTTGGCTGGCTGGCTGGTAAGCAAACCGCCAAGCAGCGCCGCGAAGCGTTAGAAGCGGTAGCAGAAAATACGGTGCAAGTGGTGGTTGGTACGCATGCCTTATTCCAAGAGCAGGTGCAATTTGCCAAATTGGGCTTGGTCATTATTGATGAACAGCACCGCTTTGGCGTTGAGCAGCGAATGGCCTTGACCAATAAGGGCGTAGCCAATAGCACACCGCATCAGCTGATTATGACGGCAACCCCGATTCCGCGTACGCTCGCGATGAGCGTTTATGGTGATATGGATACCTCTATCATTGATGAGCTGCCACCGGGGCGTACGCCAATTACCACGGTGACGATTGACCGCAACCGTCGCGACGAAGTGATTGAGCGTATTGCGGTGAATTGTGAAGCGGGTAGACAGGCGTATTGGGTTTGCTCATTGGTAGAAGAATCAAGCGTGCTTGATGCGCAAGCAGCAGAAGCGACTTATGAAGATTTAAATGAGCGCTTAGATATTCGCATTGGCTTGGTACATGGCAAAATGAAATCTGCTGATAAACAAGCCATTATGCAAGAGTTTAAAGCGGGCAAATTAGATTTATTGATTGCGACAACAGTCATCGAAGTTGGGGTTGATGTACCTAATGCCTCACTCATGGTGATTGAGAATGCTGAACGTTTGGGATTATCGCAACTACATCAGTTGCGCGGGCGGGTTGGGCGTGGTTCGACCAAAAGCTTCTGCGTACTGTTATACCAAAAGCCGCTGTCGGAGACGGGTACGGAGCGCTTAAATGTGCTGCGTGACAGCACCGACGGTTTTGTGATTGCGCAAAAAGACTTGGAGCTACGCGGCCCCGGTGAGCTGTTAGGCAAACGTCAAACCGGTAACGTCGGTTATTATTTGGCCGACCTTATCCGCGATGAGCAACTATTTGCCATTGCGCAGCGCCTAGCGAAACATCTTATCTCTGACCCAACACGTAAAGCGGACGTCAGCCAACTTATCCATCGCTGGATGCCAGAAGCCAGTCGCTATACCAATGCTTAATAATTAACGCTTGCTTAGTAACTGAGCCAATTCTCTGTCATCAACTCTCCTAAAAAAGCCATTATTTTTTTAAAGATAATGGCTTTTTCTTATGGGTTTTATAGGCTATCTAGAAGTTAGAAGGTAATACCAGCCTATTTAAGTTCATTAACGAGATGTTCTGATTATTTGTAATTTTTATCCGTTTCGCTTGGCCAGTTTTACGCCCATCTTTTATTAATAGAAGCAGACTTACGAAGCTAAAACACGATATATAAAAATAAGATGATGACTTAATATATGCTATCCTCAATAAATTTATAGACTATTGTAATCATAGATAGGCTCTTTTTTAGCTATAATTTTTCTAACTTTATACCCTTTCTAATTGCCTGTATTGACAGAGAGTTATCATGAGCGATGTTGAAGACAACCAACTGCCAGTTGAGTCTGAGCTACCACCTTACCGCCAAGCGGACGCACGTGCGCCCAAATCATCATCGAAACATCCTTGGTGGTTATTGCCAGTATTAGCCGTAGTCCTTGTGATTGGGGTTTTGGTCGGTAAGTATTGGGGCGGCGATAAAGATGCGAGTGTTGATTCACTAGCGGCTAACAAGGCACAAAGCGCAAATACTGACCTAAAGGATAGCAGCAATCAGCAGGCAGTGCTTTCGGTCGAAACGGTGATGCCAAGCCAAGACAGTATTGGCAATACCTTAAGCGCTGACGGCACCATCAGTGCCAAAGATGTTGCCAATGTCAGCCCTAAAGTAAATGGTGTGGCTATCGAGCAGGTGTTGGTTGAAGAGGGCGATCGGGTCAAAGCGGGGCAAGTCTTGGCGATATTTGATACCGATGCCATGCAGCAGCAAGTCTTGCAAGCGGAAGCCGATGTTGCCGAAGCCGAAGCAACGCTTGCCAATGCAACTGCCGATGCCGCTCGTGTCTTACCGCTGATTGAGATTGATGCTATTAGTAGGCAAGAAGCGGATCGCTATCGTACCTCAAAGCTACAGGCAGAGGCGGCCTTGCAAGCGTCGAAAGCGCGTCTTAGTACCCAACGCTTGAGTGTGAAAAACGCCAATGTGGTCGCGCCGGTCAGCGGTGTCATCAGTGAAAAAATGGCGGAAGTCGGTATGGTTGCTGGTGGTGAGCCATTATTTACCATTATTAAAGGCGGTATTTTAGAGTGGCGTGCGGATATCGATCCTAAGCTGCTAGGCGAAGTCAGTGTCGGTACGCCAGTGCGCGTCAGCTTGCCAGTCGGCGATTCGGTCATGGGTAAAGTTAATCGTATTGCGCCAACGGCCGATGATAATCGCCAAATCACCATTTATGCGAGCCTTGCGCCAAACTCAAAAGTACGCGCGGGCATGTATCAAACGGGCGAGTTTTTATTGGGTAGTACCAGCGCGCAAACGGTGCCCAATAGCGCTATCGTCAGTAATGACGGCTATGATTACGTGATGCTAGTGACCAATATTAAGAGCCAAGACGGTCAAAACATTGGCCGTATCAAGCAACAACGCGTGAGTTTGGGTGAGCGCTTTGGTGATAATGTGGCACTAACGGAGACACTATCAGCAGACAGCCGACTTGTAAAGCAGGGCGGTAGCTTTTTAAACGACGGCGACTTGGTACGTGTGGTTGATGGCCTAAATACCGCCATTGATACATCAGGCAGCCAAACTGGTAAAGCTGCAAACACTGCAAGTACGAGCACAGCCACGCAGGCACGCTCATGAGTTTAAATGTCTCCGCTTACTCGATTAGAAATCCTTTGGTTGCCATCTTACTGTTTGTGCTGCTGACCTTGGGCGGCATCTACGGTTTTATGCAAATGAAGGTGCAGCAATTCCCTGATATTGACCTGCCAGCGGTGGTAGTCACCGTCACTTTGCCGGGTGCCGCGCCATCGCAGCTCGAAAACGACATTGCCAAAAAGATAGAAAATAAGCTCACCAGTATTGAGGGCGTTAAGCATATTCGTACCACCCTACAAACGGGTGCCGCGACCATGGTCACCGAGTTTGTCCTAGAAAAAGACATACAAGAAGCAGTCGACGATGTACGTTCGGCGGTCGGTGAGGTACGTGGCGATTTGCCAGCTGCGGCCAATGATCCAATCATTACCAAAGTCTCAACGGCCGGGTTTCCCGTCGTCACTTACTCGGTTGCCTCTGACAATATGAACGTCGAGGACTTATCTTGGTTCGTCGATGATACGGTCACCAAGCGTTTATCCGATATTCCAGGGGTCAGTACCGTTAGCCGCATCGGTGGTTTGCAACGTGAAATCACCGTTGCCGCCGACCCAATTGCGTTGAGCGGTTTGAAATATCCTATCGCCCAGTTATCAGAACAAATCACCGGTATTCAACAAGACAGCTCAGGCGGTGAAGCGGAAGTAGGCAAGACCACCCAGACCATTCGGGTACTTGGTGCGGTTGAACGTGCCAGTGATTTAAACAATTTACAAGTCGCGGTGCCGACGGGTGGTACGCAAGCGCTTGGACGTATGGCGCAAATCACCGATGGCGCTGCTGACCCAAGCTCGATTGCTAAGCTTGATGGGCAAACAGTGGTGGCATTTAATATCACCCGTTCGCGCGGTGCCAGTGAGGTTGAAGTGATGGAGCTGGTTGACGCCGAGCTTGCCAAGCTGTCAGCCGATGTCGGCAATATCGATATTGAAAAAGTCTATGATCGTGCTACGCCAATCGCTGAGGATTATCAAGCGTCGTTACGCATGCTAATAGAGGGCGGTTTACTTGCAGTCGTCGTGGTGTTTTTATTTTTACGCAATATCCGCGCGACTTTTGTGGCGGCCGTGGCGTTACCGTTGTCAGTTATTCCTACTTTTTTAGGGATGTACTTATTCGGATTTAGTCTTAATATTATCTCGTTATTGGCGCTGTCATTGGTCATCGGGGTCTTGGTCGATGATGCGATTGTAGAAGTTGAAAACATTATCCGCCATTTGCGCATGGGCAAGACGCCTTATGAAGCGGCAATGGAAGCAGCTGATGAGATTGGTTTAGCCGTTGTCGCGACCACATTTACCCTAATTGCAGTGTTTTTACCGACAGCTTTTATGGGCGGGATTGTCGGGCAGTTTTTCCGGCAATTTGGTTGGACTGCCGCCTTATCGATATTTGCGTCGTTAATGGTTGCGCGTCTTATCACCCCGATGATGGCCGCTTATATATTGCGACCAGAAAAAAAGCATGTCGAAAAACAAAGCGCGCTCATGGATTGGTATCTAAAAGTGGTCTCTTGGACGCTGCATCACCGCTGGATTACCATGGGTGCGACGCTAATATTATTTGTAGCATCACTTGCTTTGGTAAAATTACTACCAACGTCCTTTATTCCTGATAATGATATTGACCAAACGCGGGTTGAGATTGAGCTAACCCCAGATGTAGCGCTAGAAGATACCGAACGTGTGGCGGCGATGGCTAGTGAGCGTATATTGGCCATGCCTGAAGTGAGCCATATTTTTACCTCGGTAGGCGAAGCGCAAGCGGCAATGGAGGCCAGCTCAGGCGGCAAAGCTGAAAATATCGCAGGCTTAGATATCGTACTTGCTCCGCGCGCAGAGCGTGCCTCTAAGCAAGAGATTGAACGGCAGATAAGCAGCATGCTCTCAGAAGTACCCGGCGCACGCTTTACGGTTGGTTTATCGAGTGGCGGTGAGACCGGTTATAATTTTTCTTTGACCAGTACCGATCCGCAACTGCTCGAGCAAACCGCGCAGCAAATAATGACAGAGATTCGTGCATTACCAAGTGCCGGCGCTGTCACCAGTGACCGCAGTCTACCGCGTCAAGAGCTAACGGTAACTCCAGACAGACTGGCGATGGCGGATAAAGGCGTGACCACGCAAGATATCGCCACTACCTTACGTGTGGCGACTGTTGGTGATTATGAGCAGCGATTATCTAAGCTCAATCTCGATACACGCCAGATTCCTATCGTGGTGCGCCTGCCAGATGTTGCCAAACAAAATGTCAGTCAATTAGAAGGCTTATATGTGCCAAGCGCCTTACCACCGGGACAAGGCGTACGGGTAGGTGAGGTGGCATCGTTAAACTTTGGTACCGGACCTGCACAAATCAGCCGCCTTGATCGTGAGCGGGCGATTAGTATTACGGTGCAGCCTGCCAATGGCGAGCTTGGGGACTTGGTGCAAGCAGTTAAAGCCATACCCAGTATGCAGCAGCTGCCGGCCTCTATTACTATTATTGACCAAGGACAAGCCGAGAATATGGCTGAGCTATTTAGTGGCTTTGTGATTGCGATGTCTGTCGGTGTGGTCTGTATCTTAGGCGTGCTGATTTTATTATTTGGGCGGATATTGCAGCCATTTACCATTTTGATGGCTCTGCCGCTGTCTATCGGTGGCGCTTTTGTCGGCTTAGTGATTACCAAAAGTAGTCTGTCGATGCCATCGATGATTGGTTTTATCATGTTGATGGGCATCGCCACCAAAAACTCTATCTTGTTGGTCGATTACGCATTGATTGCTCAGCGCCGAGGTTTGGCGCGTTTTGATGCCATTATCGATTCTTGTCGTAAGCGTGCGCGGCCAATTATTATGACCACCATTGCGATGGGCGCTGGCATGTTGCCATTGGTCTTTGGTTGGGGAGATGCCGATCCTACCTTCCGTCGTCCGATGGCTGCCGCGGTATTGGGCGGTTTGGCCACCTCAACCCTATTAAGCCTCGTAGTCATTCCCGTGGTTTATACCTTGATGGACGACTTATCAGGGTGGTTTGGCAAATGGTTGATACCGCATGGTAAAGAGAAGGAAAGCGTCGTTATTGAAAAATAATTTGTGCTGGTAAAGCTGCTAGATCAACCACACGGAAAGTAGTTGATTTAGGGTTTTGCACCCTGTTAATCATAAGGACTAGGATTACGATCGACTTTTAGAATATTGCCTAAACTTAAGGCATAGCCCAAATTAAAGCCATGCTGACTACAACATATCTAAAAACCTAACCGCAAGCATGGCTGTTAATATAAAAATTAGAGCGCTCACGCATAATGCCTGCCAGAGATATTTTTTGTCATCCATAATTAACTACTCTACATTCTTTTATATGAATATAAAACGTTAATTATTTTCTAATGCAAAAAAATCACTCAAAATATCATTATTCATAAAATCTTCTGCCACGCTCCTAGTTACCAAGTCCTATTCCATAACCTTGTCTTATCAACGTGAATTTAACTCATCTTAGATTTAAATAGTATCATTTTTATTCATGATCGCGTTCGGGTATGATTTATCTCATATACAAATTTGGTTTTATCTCACACAATGAGAATAGGGTAGCGGATTATCATGAGTAAACAATTTACATATTCGATCTCGAGCATTCGTTTTGATGAAAACTATCATCCGGCAGATAGCACGCGTCTGACCACGAACTTTGCCAATTTGGCGCGCGGTGAGCAGCGTGAAGAAAATCTGCGTAAAACACTAAGAATGATTAACAATCGTTTTAACGCTTTGGCGCATTGGGATAACCCAACCGCCGACCGTTACTCTGTTGAAGTTGATATTATTTCAGCAGATTTAGATATTGAAGGTAATGGCGATACTTTTCCGGTCATCGAAACGCTAAAAACCACGATCGTCGACCATAAAGACAATACCCGTATCGACGGTATGATTGGTAATAGCTTTTCCTCTTATGTACGCGATTATGACTTTAGCGTTGTCCTATTAGAGCATTTCGATAAAAACCCGTCATCGCCACCGCCGGCAGATTTTGGTGACTTACATGGCAAACTGTTTCAGTATTTATTGAATTCAGAAACCTATCAAGCCAACTTTACCAAACAGCCGGTCATTTGCCTAAGTGTATCGACCAGTAAAACCTATCATCGTACGATTAACCAGCATCCGGTGTTAGGGGTTGAATACCGACAAGACGAATATTCTTTAACTGACGATTATTTTCATAAAATGGGCTTAACCGTGCGCTATTTTATGCCGGCCGGTAGTGTCGCACCTTTAGCGTTTTATTTTGCTGGTGATTTGCTGACTGATTACACTGACCTTGAGCTCATCAGTGCGATTGCAACTATGGAAACCTTCCAAAAGATTTACCGTCCTGAAATTTATAATGCCAACTCGACGGCAGGTCAGGTATATCAGCCCAGTTTGAAGTACCAAGACTATTCACTGACGCAAATCGTTTATGACCGTGAAGAGCGTAGCCAGATGGCAGTGAAGCAAGGTAAGTTTACGCAAGAGCAGTTTATCAAGCCTTACCAAGCGATTCTTGAAGAATGGGCGGCAAGCTATGAGGTGAATGAGCACGCGGCAGAAGCATGTGCGGATAAAGAGTACGCTGCCTAACTATTTTCAACCTAGATACGTTCAATTTAAATACTATCAATCTAGCTGGAATGAGAATACCAATAAATAAGAAGATAAATGTTATGACACTGCTATTACCAACACAAAAGTTATTACCGACACAAAGATTACTACCGACATCAACCGCTGGCAGCTTGCCAAAACCGTCTTGGCTAGCTGAACCGGAAAAAATTTGGTCACCTTGGGCTTTAGAGGGCGAGCAACTGCTCGAAGCCAAACAAGATGCGCTACGGGTGTCATTACAAGAGCAATTGCAGGCAGGGATTGATATTGTCAGTGATGGCGAGCAGACACGCCAGCATTTTGTGACTACCTTTATTGAACATCTTGATGGTGTCGATTTCGAAAAGCGTGAAACGGTTAAAATTCGCAATCGTTATGAGGCAAGTGTTCCGTCAGTTGTGGGTAGCGTAAGTCGCCAAAAAGCTGTGTTTGTTGACGATGCCAAATTTTTACGCTCGCAAACCGATCAACCTATCAAATGGGCGTTGCCCGGCCCAATGACGATGATTGATACCTTATATGATGGTCATTATAAAAGCCGTGAAAAACTGGCTTGGGAATTTGCCAAAATTTTAAATCAAGAAGCGAAAGATTTAGAAGCGGCTGGTGTGGACATCATTCAATTCGATAAACCAGCGTTTAACGTGTTTTTTGATGATGTTAACGACTGGGGTATTGCCACTTTAGAGCGTGCTATTGAAGGGTTAAAGTGTGAGACGGCGGTGCATATTTGCTACGGCTACGGTATCAAAGCCAATACCGATTGGAAAAAAACTTTAGGGACAGAGTGGCGTCAATATGAGCAAGCCTTTCCAAAATTGCAGCAGTCAAATATCGATATTGTCTCGCTGGAGTGTCAAAACTCGCATGTACCGATGGATTTGATTGAACTGATTCGCGGTAAAAAGGTAATGGTCGGCGCCATTGATGTGGCAACCAATAATATCGAAACACCGGAAGAAGTAGCAGATACGTTACGTAAAGCGCTGCAGTTTGTCGATGCAGATAAGCTTTATCCTTCGACCAACTGCGGCATGGCACCGTTATCTCGTCAAGTGGCACGTGGTAAATTGCAAGCCTTGAGCGCAGGTGCAGCTATTGTACGTAAAGAGCTTAGCGTTTAGCATTTCTTAACAAAGCTTACCTTGTTTAAACCCATGAGTGACCTCAGTTATCAATGTACTTAAAGATTAAAGTACTTAAAGATTAAAATTTAGGAGTTAAGTCATGATTGAAGCAACTGATTTTAGAGATGCCATGTCTCTATTACCGACAGCGGTCAATGTGATCACCACAAAAGGTGACTCTGGCTGTCATGGGTTTACCGCCTCGGCGGTCTGTAGCGTGACCGATACACCGCCAACTTTGCTTGTCTGTATGAATCAGAGCTCGCGCTCACACGAACATTTTCTTGAAAACAAAACGTTAAGTGTCAATGTCTTAGGTACGCAGCACGAACCCATATCTAATGCCTTTGCCTCCAAACTATGCTCAGAAGAGCGTTTTTGTCACGGTGCTTGGACGACATTAACCACAGGTGCCCCTGTTTTAGAGGATGCGCTGGTCAGTTTTGATTGTGAAATTGATGACATTCAACAAGTCGGCACACACAGTATTTTTATGTGCCGCGTGGTCGCCATCAAACAAGGCGAGAGTGATGAAAGTTTGGTGTATTTCAATCGCTCGTACCATCAAGTTGGTCAAACAGAAATTGTTTAATCTACCTTTAAAGCCCTTGTTGTTTAACTAAAACTATAGCTAACCGAGAAGTAACTATCCTGTGCAAATACTCATTTTTTTAATAATAGGCGCGCTAGCAGGATTTGCTGCCGGGCTTTTTGGTGTGGGCGGTGGCACAATTATCGTGCCTTTATTGTTTGTCGTTTTTACCCAAATGGATTACAGCCCTGACAGCATTATGCATTTAGCATTAGGGACGTCATTGGCGACTATTATTGTCACCTCTATCAGCTCGCTTATGGCACACAATAAAAAAGGCGCTGTGATGTGGCCGGTGTTTAAAAATCTGGCACCAGGTTTAGCGCTAGGTTGTTTCTTAGGCGCGGGAATCGCAGGGCAGATATCTGGGTTGTATCTTCAGCTGATTGTTGGGGTTTTTTTACTGTGGGTTGCTTATAAGATGTTTTTTGCCGGTAAAAAACCTGTTGCTAATCATTCTAGTGGCGCTAATGATGTCAGTAGCGCCAACTACGCCAATCCAGTACTACCCTCAAAACCTAAGCAATTAGCAGCAGGCGGGGTTATTGGTGTCGCTTCTGCTATCTTTGGTATTGGCGGTGGCAGCTTAACCGTGCCTTATCTCACGCGTTATAATGTGGTGATGCAAAAAGCGGTTGGGACTTCAGCGGCGTGCGGGTTGCCGATTGCTATAGCCGGTGCATTAGGGTTTATGTTTTTTGGCATGCAGCAGCAAGTCAATGTGCCCAATACCATTGGTTTTGTCCATGTTTATGCTTTTTTAGGCATTAGTATTATGAGCTTTTTTACCGCCAAGTTGGGCGCGAAAGTCGCGCATATATTATCGCCAGAATTGTTAAAAAAATGCTTTGCGATATTATTAACGGTGGTGGGATTTTATTTTCTGTATAAAGGGCTGGTTTAAATACTCATGTTTATATAATAGGGCGTGTTTTCATTTAGAATGAGGATGCGCCCTAATCATATTATTTTGGCTAATTAGGTTCAACAAAGATAATTATGTTCAATAAACTTAAAGCATTGATTCTACTTTTATCTTTTCTCACAGTCATTGCCTGTTCGAATGATAATTCGGTTTTAGCTCGTGATGAAAAGGTTACCACAGCTAGCAATCACGAGCGCGATGTACAGGAGATGTATCATAATATTGATACATTAAAAAGAGAGCTGCCAAGCGTAATTGATGAAGTCACTACGTTAGAAAAGATTGATTTTGATGGAACAACGGTTACTTTCGGTTATCGGCTAAAGATATCTGATTATAATGTTTCTAAAAGAAAAGAGCTTGAAACGGAAATGAGCGATGAACATACTAAGTTAGCCTGTGCAGAAGCAGAAGTTATGCAAGGGATAAATAAGGGATTTGATTATCAGTATAGTTATTACGATTTAGATGATAGTAAGGTGGCTAGTTTTGAGGTCACAAAAGACATTTGCGACAACCTAAATAAGGCTGACTCTGAAATTGAAATAGGGACATAATCAATTCTGGTGTACTTTGCTGCTGCATATAATATTTATACTGAAATATATCCAAATTGTTGAAATTTTTTATGTCCATTATAAAAAAATACTTTGCTATCTATATGGTACTAGACAGCAAAGTATTTAGTGTTATATACTATTGCGATAAACAAGAAACCTTTTATAATCAAACACTTATCCTACTCGACCGTGACTGATTTTGCGAGATTACGTGGCTGATCGACATCCGTACCACGCATCACTGCTACATGATAAGACAGCAGTTGCACAGGTACGCTATAAACGATAGGGGCAAGCGTCTCGCAAACCTCGGGGACATAAACCACGTGCATTCTATCTTCTGCGACCATCTTGCTTTCTTCACTAGCAAATACAAACAGCTCACCGTGACGCGCATGTACCTCTTGCATGTTGGCTTTTAGCTTATCAAACATACTGTCTTTTGGCGCGAGCACCACGATAGGCATGTCTTTATCGACCAACGCCAATGGACCGTGTTTTAGCTCACCGGCGGCATAGCCTTCTGCGTGAATATAAGAGATTTCTTTTAGCTTCAATGCGCCTTCTAAGGCGATTGGGAATTGTAAACCGCGACCTAAGAATAAGCAGCTTTTCTTATATTCAAAGTGCTCACTCATGACTTTGATAGGCGCATCGAGTTGTAAGCTGGCATGTAGTTGCCCGCGTAGCGCTTGTAATTTGCCCAGCAAGGTGGTTAATTTTTCACCTGTCATACGCGTTTGTACAACACCCACTTTTAATACCAGTAACATCAACGCGGCAAGCTGAGTGGTAAAGGCTTTGGTAGAAGCAACGCCAATCTCAGGGCCGGCAAGCGTTGGTAAAAAGATATCGGTTTCACGTACCAAAGATGAGGTCGGTACATTACATAAAGCCAAGCTGACGAGGCCTGCTGGCGTATGTTTTTGGATATCGCGTAGCGCCGATAAGGTATCCGCCGTTTCGCCTGATTGCGAGATGCAAATGACCAAGGTGTCATCGACGACCACTGGATTGCGGTAGCGGAACTCACTAGCAACCTCAACCGAACACGGCACACGGGTTAGACTTTCAAACCAATATTTCGCGACCAAACCTGAATGATAGCTGGTGCCACAAGCGATGACTTGAACATTCTTGATACCTTTTAACTGCGCTTCATGACGCTGCAAAAAGTCATCGCGCAGCTTAGATGGTGCATCACTATCTATTGCCATCTCAATCGTACGGGCAACCGCATCTGGCTGCTCATAGATTTCTTTGAGCATATAATGTTTGAACTCGCCTTTATCAGCATTATGCTGGGCGGCATCAATCTCGTGTATCTGGCGTTTTACTTTTACGCCGTCTGCATAAACTTCAATACTATTACGGGTTAATTTGGCGATATCGCCTTCTTCTAGGTACATAAAGCGATTGGTCACAGGCAAAAGCGCCAATTGATCAGAGGCAATAAAGTTCTCACCAATACCTACACCGATGACCAAAGGCGACCCTAAACGGACGGTAATCAGCTCGTCTGGGCAATCAATATGCACAATGCCAAGGGCAAACGCGCCATGTAATAACGGAATAACTGCGCGTACCGCTTCTAGTAAATCAGGCTTATTTTTGTAGATATCATTGATTAGATGAGCGACGACTTCGGTATCAGTTTGCGAGGTAAACTCGTAGCCTTTAGCAATCAGCTCTTCTTTTAGCTCAGCATAGTTCTCAACGATACCATTGTGTACCACGGCGATTTTACCAGATACATGTGGATGGGCGTTACGCTGTGCAGGTTCGCCATGCGTGGCCCAGCGCGTATGTGCAATACCGATATGACCGTCGAAAAATTCAGGATTGACGGCGACGGCATCGACCAACGCTTGTACTTTGCCCACTTGGCGCTCGCGATGTAGCTCGCCATTACGGATAACAGTCAGACCAGCAGAGTCATAACCACGGTATTCTAGGCGTTTAAGGCCTTCAAGTAAGATATTGGCAATATTCCGCTCAGCAACTGCTCCAACGATTCCACACATAATTATTCCTTAAATTTTATGTTCTCATACCATGTAATTTTGAAAGTTGCCAACACATGGATAATCATTAATCTGTAAATATAAATAAGCAGCACCACAAATTATTGTCGTACTGCTTTAGTGGTTTTACCATCATTTTATCGAGTCAACTATCAGCGCCGCCTTTATTTTTTGGTTGGACGCTGAAAGTCATTTTTTTGTGTTTGGCGCGCACGGCCAAAGGCTAAGGCGCTATCATCGACGTCTTTGGTAATCACTGAGCCTGCCGCAACCGTAGCGGTATCACCAATGGTAACTGGCGCAACCAAGCTGGCGTTAGAGCCAATAAAGGCATTGTCTTCGATGATGGTTTGCGATTTATTGACGCCGTCGTAATTACAGGTAATCACGCCCGCACCGATATTGACATTTGTTCCAACCGTCGCATCACCCACATAACTTAGATGATTGACCTTGCTACCTTGACCGATAGTCGATTTCTTAATCTCGACAAAATTACCTACTTTACTGCTATTAGACACAACAGGATCAGGGCGCGGGTAGGCGAAAGGTCCAATATAGACAACGTTACCAATGTGCGCACCTTCACCGACGCAGTACGGCGTGAGCCATCAGCCATTCCCAATGTGCGCATTTTTAA
>Ga0114955_1000262_pt1 | contig 29294 bp, 29 predicted proteins | sample Porto_5metaG_FD_87302 | JGI IMG/M metagenome (GOLD analysis project Ga0114955, IMG submission 87302) | Marine algal microbial communities from Porto, Portugal - Porto_5 metaG | ecosystem: Host-associated > Algae > Red algae > Unclassified | place: Portugal: Porto | collected 2015-02-02 | reverse complement strand
GCTACTTTTACGGAGTCATCAAGATCTTCTCTTTGGACCAAAGGGACAGGTACATCGTTCCAAAACTGATTTAGAAAACCAAAGAGTATCGAAATATAAATTTATGGGTGGGACAATCAACCTCTCACTCTTTCCCTATTGGTCGCTGTCCCATAGTAACAATATTTATTTCGCAATTTACATATTACCTTGATGATGAAATTGGATAGGTTTCTCTTATGTTTTCAGCCGTGATAAAACCTTTCAAGTTATGATAAGAGGTTATATTATACCTAGCGGCTATAATCTTCAAATCGTCAAGAGTAGGGTCATTCCCATTAGTAAGTTGTTTTGCTAACAGGATCATTCCACTTCGTTGCATAAATTTCGCTGTTAAATTTTCTAATCCTAATGATTTTTCTATTATCTCAATTCTTCTATAGATTACATATTTATCGACTGGTGTATCGAAACCTTCCGTCTTAGTTATAGAAGGTCTTAATACATAATCATTCATGACTAAGTCAGTGTAAGGTCGTATATTCGCTATAGGGTCCATATCACCATTCCGTTTTAGATATGTTTTTTGATCCAATGCTTTTTGAATCAATGCCAGGATTCTTCCTTTATCATTAATATCTATCCATCTTGTAGTAGATTTAATAGAGTAACCATTTCCATCGCTTTTTAGTGTATTAATTAACTTCAATCGGTTATTTTTATAGTCTATATCCGTTCTTTTTAAGTTCTTCAATTCTGACAATTCTTTACCTGAAACTCCGATAAATAATAACCTCAATATCAAAGCATCCTGTGCATTTACACATTTTTCTTCAATGGCACATAACTCTTTTTCTGTCATGTACACTTCACCATTTGTTAAATACTTATTAAAGTCATCTGGTCGTAAATCTGAAAGGACATTTATTGAAGTATATTGGTTTTTCACTGACCACTTCAGATAACTTGAGATAATACGGGCATAACTCTCTACAGTATTTCTATTTTTCGCCTGAAAAGCATTCAAAATGATTTCAATTTCTTCCAAAGAGAAAATACTCAAATCTTTATCAAGTTCAAATTCTATATTGGAAGCTACTTTAAAAATTCTTAAATAGTTATTTCGAGTTTCAATAGATATGGTTCTACTTGCTACCATTTCGTTTAAATACTTTATTTTAATATCGTGATTATAAAGACTTTTTTCTTGTTCAATAATCATTCATATCATCCCCTAAGAAATATAAATTCTTTGTTGTTACGTTTCTTATTAGTTTTAATCTCTCTAAGTTTGCTTGCTAATTCTCTTGAATACTGGAAAACACCGGTGATTAATTTAGAAGTTTTATAACAAGCATCTACATTAAGCATTTCCTCATCAGTATGTTCATTCCAATACCCCACTGAAAAATTCACACTATGAATCCCATGCGATGCCCAAACTCTTGTATCACTACTTCCACCAGCAACACACTTCCAGTCACCCAGGTTCTCTTTCTTTGCTACTGTTTCAAAAAACTCACTATAATTTTTATGACAGTAATCTATATAGCCACCGCACGAGGTAACAATATCTCCACTCCCTCTCCGATCCACTACAATTGCTGCATCCACGTCCCAGAGAAAATACTCATCTACATGTCTAGCACCTACTAATCCAACCTCTTCCTCAACAGTAAACACAAACTTTACTGTGCCGTTAAAGGTAGATTGGGAAAGGGTTTCAGCAACTTCTAATAAAACCGCAACCCCTGCTCTGTCGTCCGCCCCAAGAATCCCTTCACTACTAGACCAAATGGGACCATCTTTTACAATATGTCGATTAGGTTCAAATCCAAAGATGGTGTCTAAATGTGCGTTTAGTAGTATAGTTGGCCCATTACCACTTCTGTATGTTTTTTGTGCAAGGATATTTCCATACCCATCGATAGCTAGGTTATCAACGTGGGGTGTAAGTCGTTCCATTACGAACGACCGTATTTGTTCTTCATCTCCACTTTCACCATCAATAGACAGAAGCTCTTCTAATTGATGATTAAAGAGTTGCTTCCTTATAAATTCAAGACTTTCCTCAAGCCATTCTTGCTGTATAATGCTTATCTTTTCACCTAGATTTAATAAATCAGCTCTTTTCGTTCGTAAAAATAAGGTTGAATACGTTACTCTCATTTCTTTTTCTTTTAAACCTACCGCTTGAAATAGTTTTGCTACAATCTTCATATCATCTTTATTATGAAAACCGATGATAGGACCTCTTGTAAGGTGCCCTTCACAACAATGTGTTGTGTATAAGCCAAGGCGGTTCAACTGACGAATGATACCACTAATATGCGTATCTAAATCACGTACTTTGGGTTCTTCCACACCCGGTTGAAACCAGAGTCCTTCTCCTCTACCACGGTACTTAAAATCAACTACTTCAATCCACTCTTCTTCAGAAACAGGTTCACTTATTAGAATAAGAAAATTTGTTTCATCAGAATAACTGTAGTCAACTCCGACTCCACTCAAGCTCTCAAGCAAGAAAGACATGTTTTCCTCAGTTTCTGTCGTACATACAAACTCATTGCTTTCAATTTCCTTCACCATAAATCCCTGACGAGTAAATAATTGATTCCATGTTTTCATATGTCATCTCTCCTTTTCTTTTCTTGAAATCAGTATACGAAAAGAAGCATGACACCCCTGTCATCGAGATGGTTTATGAAATTGCTCGCTGATATTGTCGTCAACACGATACATCACAATACGATCTAAGGCTTCATTAAAGTAATACGCAGGTTCTCCATGTAGAGAAGTTGTTTCAATAATTTCAGGAAAGTTGCTCTCACTTAGTTTCTCTTTAAGCCTTCCTACTCGTTTAATGAAAGTATTTTTCTTCATTAATTCCGTGTGATCAAAGATTTCTAAGAAAGCAGTTCGAGTTAATGGATTCTTTTTAGAACTATTGAGTAAAAACTGACATAACATGATAGCGTTATTCTCATTTAACAAAGTCCCTTTTTCTCCAAACAGCACTTCGTTTTCCCTGTCATTAAAAAAGAGAATCAACTTATCAGCACTCCCTGAACTTGCGATTTCTTCACAATCACTTTTAGAACAAGTACTAACATGTTGTCCCTCGATTTTATAAAAGGCATTCTGTTGCAAGTATGTATCGTTTTCTTCAATTAACCTGTACATAGTTGACATTTCCAAGTCTGGTAGTGGCTTTTTGTTAACTTGAATAGTTGATTTCTCTAATAATTCTTGTGTTTGAGTCGCTAAATGTAAGCAACTATTTGTGAGGTATAGATTGGCATAGTATAGTTGCTGCTCATTCAGTGAGTATTCCTTTTTTTCATAAGCTACTTTCTGATGTAGGGCTGTATTAAAATAGGGAATTGCTTTTTCATAATCCCTGTTTTTATATGACAAAAAAGCTAACCTATAGTTTGCAATAGGATTTCCTGAATCATATCGTAAAGCTCTCTCAAGCGAATGCACCGCGACATTTTCATCTTTCTTTAATATCGTCTTTAGATAGGTTCCGTACCTAATCAAATTACTCACAATCCGTTTTTTGATATAATCCGCTTCCTCACGCCGTGTTCTATCCACTCTTAATCGTTTATGCATCTCATCAAGAATTGAAATGTACTGAGAATAAAACATATCAGGTTGTTCTTCCTCTTCTTTCAATCTTATTTCCTGTTCTAGCTCCTCAAGTTGCTCGTGACTCAATTCTCTTAATCGCAGTTTACTTCCCTCCCATTTAACGACTCCTATTATTTTCCTTTAGAAGATTATAAGCTTTAACTTAATTCAACGCTATAAAAAATATGTTAAGACATAAATTCATTAGGTTACCCTAACACTCCTAAGAATTAATAAAATCATATATATTACAGTGAATTAATTGGATATTTTTGTTAGTATAGATTAAAGGGAGTGAATAATTTGGAATTTCAATTCAATTTACAAGAATTCGAAAAATCGTATGAACAAGAGTTTGACAATGTTAATAAACAACTTCAAAAAGAAATTGTCTTTGCGATGATCGGTGATGTGAATTCTGGCAAATCTTCAACTATAAATCGATTGATGGGTGAAGAAGTGGCAAGAGTTGGCTCTAAACCTGGAGAAACGACTGGAATAGATAAATATGTTTACAAAGATAAAATCATTTTCGCAGATACCCCTGGATTGGATGATATAAAAAGGGAAAACACAGAAGAAACAATAAGATATTATAAAGAAGCTGATGTTGTTTTATTCTTCTTAAATGCTGCAGGTACAGTTTTCTCAGATGGAGAAAAAGAATCCTTTAAAAAAATCAGCAAAATAAATAGCAATATTATTATCGTTCTAAATAAAATTGATGCTGCGGAAGACATTCCTGCATTAGTGAAATATGTGCAAGATAACACTGATTATTCTTATAAAGTAGTGTCTATCTCTTCTAAAACTGGAGAAAACATCGATAATTTAAGAAATGCTATACTAGATTTTTTGAAAAAGGTAAACAAAGACATTCTTTTTGCTCATCATAGTAAAGAAAAAACTTCAACAGCAAATAAATGGATTATAACTGCTGCAAGTTCTGCTTCCGCTGTTGGAGCTTCTCCTATTCCTGGATCAGACTTTCTACCCCTTACAGCAATCCAAGTTGGACTAATGGTTAAATTAGCTACCTTATACGATAAACCGTTATCTAAAGAAAAAGCTAAAGAATTAATTATTGCCACCATTACCGGTAATCTCGGAAAAACTGTATTTAGGCAATTAATAAAATTATTTCCAGGCGCAGGATCCATAGCTGGGGCTGGAATAGCGAGTGGTATGACTTTGGCATTAGGTTATGCAATGAAATATGCTTATGAGAATAATATTGATATAGACGCTGATTCAATAACATTTTTATATGAGAGTTTTAAAAAAGGACAAGCTATTAAGGTTTAAACAAACCTTCACAGAATTATATATTTAATATTCATTTAAAAAAATTCAATTAGAAGTTGCCTTTTTTATCCGATGAGGCAACCTCTAATTGAAATATCACTAAATTTATTTTCTAACTTCTCTTTCACTTCTTATATTTATTAAATAATTTCACCTTCACATAATCCTCTATCCTCTGATTCACACAATAAACAAAACACACTTTTTGTCCTCTCGTTATAAGCGTACGATACGTATTTAGGATAAGTTCATCCGCTATTTTTTTGCTTGTTCATGATTATTTTTCGTCATTTACTTGATCCCTTTTAGCGAACTATCGGTTTTTGCTCGCTTCGTGTAGTTCATCTTTACGATGCTATCCTCAACATATAGATCTTCCCCGATAATCATGCCAACATAATCGAACTCTAGCCCCTGGCATGTAAGGATACAACCAATTTCATCCACAGATTTTTGATCAATCTGCCAGGTATCAGAGTTTCCTAGATTCCAGTTCATGCCAAAATCGAATTCATCAATCACAACATCATGATAATTTGTGTCCGCTCGTCCTTTTGAGGCCCAATTCCAACAGTATCTGCCACCATTCGTGACTTATTATTTAGGTTGTTGTACTTTCCAATCTCTTTTCTCATCTCGTTGGGATTGGAACTAGAAATACTAAATATGTAATCCCTCCATCTTACATTCCGGCTATTGTGCTAAAAGAAGCATTCTATATTAGCTAAAATACAGTCGAATCGTTTCCTTCATTCCCTCTTTTTTCTCTGCAAATTGACGATGACGATGGCCATTTCCTCCAGAAGGATGTGGAAATCCGTTTACGATCGAGTTTGCTGAAATCAAGTTATTTTCAACTAGGTGCATCAGTACTTTCGTTACATTGACACCTAAAGGAACGATCAATGGATCGCTTAACTTTTCTAACTCGATCGGTAGATGGTTCAAGGCATATCGATGCAGTACTTCCGTTTTCAATATGTTTGGGGTGGAGCCACTGAAGTTCTTTCCTTTATAGAATACTGGATAAGGAAGTACAGAAGTCGTTTGGACGAGATGACTGGCGGGACCAAACAGCTCACTTGTAGAGTCCAGGTTTAAGTATGTATGTAGTTCCAATTCATCTAACATTGTAATCAAGTTTTTCCTCATCGGACCTTCGAAACTGGAATGGTTCTTCACCTTTTGTAAAACCTCTTCATCTCCAATTTCTTCACCATCGTTATTCCAAACTGTTTCAAATGATTTTTTCATTTGATGAAGTCCAGGAGTAATTCCGACAATCACGATTTTTGCATGTTCATTCACATGTTCGAACGGAGCATAATACATTTCCAAGTTCTTTTTCTCATCTCGTTCAAGTAAGAAACTTTCGGTCATTAGCTCTTCCCGATCAACAGGGTCTGTTAGCGAGTGAATCGATTCTTTGAAGCTTGCAAATTTTGAATAGCTTGCGATGGCCATGGTAAACCCTCCATTATGTATTTCCATTTATACGATGCTTTTTACAACCTTCACTTTACCAGAATACTTCTAACAAATCCGTATGAGATGGAACCTGCCAAACACCTATCACCTAAAACAAGACACATAAAAAAACCAGCACCTCTTCCACGTATGCTTTTGCACGTGAGGTGAGAGGTACTGGTTATGTTCTCTATTGCTCAATCCATTATATTTCCATGTCCCAACGCTCTTGTTGGGTTTTCTTCAACTGCTCTTCTGTTTCCTTAGGATGAACCGTTCGGAATTTATGGTGGTCCGCTGGGATGATCTCTATCATTTTGTCGATCATGTCTTGAGGATCAAACAGGTCATTCAATGCAGCATCCTGCTTCTCCATCTCTTCTTTTGGTGTAAAGTTCTTCTCTTCATCGTACCATTTCCATTTTTCTTCTGCGCTTCGTTTGTTAAAGCCAGTATCATAGGCACCAGGGTTAATGGTCGCCACTTGCACGCCGAATTCTTTCAGCTCACCTTGCATCGTTTGGGCAATACCTTCAAGCGCATGCTTTGTCGCGGTATACGGTCCGACGAACGGAGTTGCTGAAATACCCGCCATCGAGCTCATGAAGACAATCTTCCCGCTGCGTTTTTTCACAAATTCCTGTGCCGCTATTTGTGCTGTTTCAAGAGTGGCAAACACATTCACTTCAAATAAAGCGCGGAAACGGTCCATCGGCACTTCACTAAGCGGGCCACCTTCATTAAGGGCAGCATTCGCGACAAACACATCAAAATCATACTTCCTAATCTGCTCGCGATCCCGCTCGTTCGTAATATCGAGTTTGAATACTTCTATATCCAAATCCTGCTCACGTACTTCCCGAAGCAAGTCTGTTTTTTGTGACGTTAATTCCGTCGTTGCAATGATCTTATGTCCTTTTTTGGCAAGACCAAGAGAGGCCCCTCTCGCAAGTCCACTTCCAGCTCCTGTGATAAAAATCGTTTTGCTCATTTTCTCTTCCTCCGATTCATATAAACGTGTCTGTCAATTTGTTCCCACTAGAATCGGATTTCAAACGCAGAACGAAGAAATGCCAGTTAAACCCGAAAAGCGCCTCCCTTTCCCGTCTGTCTCGCATTTATCATCCATTTAACGGTCATTCCTACTCACGATGTATAAGAGATTCACACTTTATTGGCCAAATTCCAGATATATTGTCCAAACTCCAATTTTATTGGCCAAAATCAAAATATATTGGCCAAATTCTCATTTTATTAGCTAACTAGAATCATTCTAACAAACGACGTATAGCCACGCCTCCTCGTCTGCCCCAGGATACCCTGCCCCTCTAATAATGCTTATACCTCTTCAGCACCAATACCCCTGCAATAAATAGCAATAGTGATAAGATCGTCGTGCTACCGATGACGACCCAGGCTGACTCGGTCCATTGTTTTTCGACTAAAAGTTTCATCGCTTCTCCCCGTATATTCCCTGGACTCCATTCCATGAATTTCGGTAGTAGAGACGTCAGCAGGCTGATCAGCGAGAGGAAGAGAATACTAACGCCCGCTATTCCGCCATTATGCTGAAGAATTGTTCCGACAAAAATGGTAACGGAGACGACGAAGAGAACCCAAAAGCAGTAAATGACTAGACTGCTCACCATGAGCTTCCAGTCTACTGAAGTAAATAATAAATTTGTATAATACCATGTGAGGCAGTAGCTTAATAGTAGTGATAAGAGCAAGAGGGCAAGCTGGGCCACAGTCTTACTGCCTAAGTATTGCCACTCGTTAACAGGTCTCACCATAACAAGCGTAATGGAACCGTTTTGCCGCTCCTGAGCGATCACATTCATGGTTGCGAGAACGAATAGAAGGGTACCGATCGTGCCATATTGAGAGAGGGCGCCGCTCAATACTTCTTCACCAGTAGGTGTGGGGATCGTGATACTAGCTCCTTCTGGTAGATTACCGGCCATATCGAGAATTTGTGGCATATAGTAACTTGTTAGGGGTTGCGAGATGCCGATAATCATCAGTACGACCGGAAGCCAGATCCATTTGCCATTCCGCATTAGCTCGATGATTTCTTTGTGTAATAGCGTTAAAAACCGACTCATTGTCTCACAACCTTCATATAAGCATCTTCTAATGAATCATGCATCATTTCAAAATGAGTCACTGCTTTATTCCGGTTAATGAGCTCCTGTAACAGCTCATTTGGGTGAACATGCTCAGGAAGTCTTACTTTGACTGTTTTAGCATCAATGTATTCATAAGCTTCGATGATCTCAAGCTGTTCGATGATTCCGTTCATCGGTTCTTCGGTTTGGACTTTGATTGGTAGTAGGTCAAATTCTTTACGTAAAGAAGGTAATGACCCTTTCCATTTTAAACAGCCATCTTGCAGGATAAGGACTTCATCGCAAATTTGCTCTGCATCGTGTAAGATATGAGTCGAAAATAGAACCGTCATATTCTGTTTCAGTACTTCGATCAGTTGTAAAAAGTCTCGTCTTCCTTTTGGATCGAGCGCTGAAACCGGTTCGTCTAGAATGAGAAGCTTCGGTTTGTGAAGCAAAGCCTGCGCTAACCCGAGGCGCTGTTTCATTCCCCCAGAAAAGCCACTGATTTTTTTAGTCATTGCCTCTTCTAAGCTGACGAACGTTAGCACTTCCTCTACACGACCGTTAAGCTCAGACTTTGGAATGGATGATAGCTTACCTGCGAAAGAAAGAAACTCTTTGGCTGTCATCCAATTAAAAAAGGATGGATGCTGAGGTAAGAAGCCAATCAATGGCCGATAGTCTTTCTGGGCATATCCCTTAAATTGGATGGATCCCGAGTCAGGTGTGAGCATTCGAGCTAACATTTGCAGCGTCGTTGTTTTACCCGCTCCATTAGGACCTAATAGCGCCATGCAGCTTCCCTCCTGAATGGTGAAGGATAGATTCGAGACAGCTTTTTTACCTTTAAACTGTTTCGATAGATTGTCGATTTTAACAAGCATGATTTTCACCGCCTAACTGTTTTTACGTCCGATCACAAAGTAAAGAATTGCCCCAAACAGATTCACAAAAAGAATAAGAAGGATCCACATCCATTTTGGTCCGTTTGTTTCCTTCTGCTTAATACAACTAACAAGCGCTGAAATGGTTAAGATCGCCTGCAAGATCAACAATGGCGCCACTAACGCCCAGTTTATATCGTTCAAGATTTCCATTTTTTCACCTCTTCTCCTTTTTTAACCTTCGTTTATATGGCCAAACAACGAACAGCAAGTAAAATAACGTCGGCATCGGCAATTGAATCAATCCCCAGATTCCCCATAGCCACGGGTAACTTCCTTTTTTCTTTGCATCTACAAAGAGAAGCATACTTTGCGTTAGTAACAAGAGAATAAGAATCGGAACAAAGACATAGAGCTCAAGATTTGTCATGACCGAACATTCCTTTCTTATTCACTTTCTTATAAGTAAAATAGACAGCAAAAGGAGCAATCAGGCTTGCAACGATCTGGAAGTACAAAAAGAAAAGTGGAGCTTCGAAAAGACTTACGATAACCACGGTTAAGATTACGACCGCTGTTAACAAAAAGAGCGCACTTTCGATGTAAAACGCTTTTTTCTTTTTTTGTTGAAACAGTACTAGTTGCTTCTCCATATCAATCTGAGAAAGTGATTCTTTTCCAAGATCATCGATATGCTGCCAATCCTGCTTAAGGTGTTGAACGATCTTTTTTTCTTCCTTGTCATTCACGGCGTATCCAACTCCTTTCGTAACTTCCGTAAACCTGTGTGCACCCTGGATTTCACTGTCCCTGTACGTATCCCGAGCATTTTCCCAATTTCATCATACGAGTAGCCATAATAATGCCGTAACAAGATCGGAACTCTGAGCGTGGAGTCTAACGTATTAAAATCTGTGAAAAGATCGCTCCAATTCATTCCTTTTGTACTCGATTCCCACGCTAACTTTCGCGATAAGGTACGCTTCTCTTCATCCACCCATTTCTTTTCTCGTTTTTCTTTCCGAAGCATGTCAATGTAAAGCCTAGAAGCGATCGAAATCATCCACGTCGAGAACTTCCCTTCTCCTTTATAAGAAGAAAGTTTGACGTAACACTTCATCATGGTTTCCTGAGCAAGATCCACGCTAGTCTCTTCATTTAAGGTTAGCTTTAAAAGATATTTGTAGAGGAAAGCATAATAGCACTGAAAAAGCTGAGTGAACGCATGATCGTCTCCGCCTTGTGCCTGCAGAATTAATTGAATCTCCTCCTCGCGTTCCATACAATCCTCTCCTTTACCCGCACCTATATGACGCTGACCTCTTAGAAATCGTTCATTTGAATTAAATTTATTTAGCTTTATCAATACCTTTTCAACAAATGATACATAAAAAGCTAACTTCTGTCTTTCAGAAGTTAGCTTTTCCTCTCTTTCCTTATTCAACACTTCAAAACATCCAAATGCTCTTCCCATTACCTAACATCACTCATACGATTTGAGAGACATGAGTGAAATGGGGTGCGTGTTGCTAACAATTCTTTTGTTTTATTTCACCTGTTAAAAAGCTATAAGCTCTCCATTCAATTGCACCTTTAGAGGTTTAAATCCATGTAACCTACCTTTTCCCCGTGCGTACAATACGCTTCTTACTCTACTAACCTACGAAAATCAAAAATAAAAGGACCTTCCCTATCCAGAGACGCCCCTCACCTCACCTTTATACTGTCATGCAACATTTCATACATCATCTTCATCTTCATTAACTTCAACTCATTCTCCTCAAACCGCTGCACCAGCGCCTTATTCGCCTGGCCATCAAAATTATGCCTGGTTAAGAATTGCTTTGTGTCGCTAATAAGCTCCCTCTATTTAGGGTGCAAACTGTGAGACCCACAAAAAAAGAGCTTGGAGGCGCAATGCCCTTCCAAGCTCTTTTGCTGTCATTACTCAAATAAAGGCTTCGACTTGTAGATCATAGAACGAAAACGATTAATGAGAAGAGACATTAAAGTAACTATTGATCAAGGGTTACGTGTAGGAATGCAAAATTATAAATTCAACTTACAGGCCAAAAGACTCTTCAATTGATGGTCTTTTGGCTTGTATGTAATCGGAAGCCTTAGATTATTGAAACTTGAGCAAATGGAGAATTAAGAAATCATTATTGAGTAAACTACCCATATAAATTTGTATAGAAATTTCTACAAGATCAAGAGAAAACCTGAAAAAGATCATACGAATACAAGATAAAGCCTTATAAGCGGCTTTTATTTCTCTTAAGTCACCGTAACTTAAGCGTTGTGAAGAATTGTTGTATGGCAAGCTTTTCAATTTAAATAGTAAATCAATTTACCTTTCAAAACGAACTGGAGTGAATGGATATGTTACCAATAAAGGAAGCGGAGTTACATGAGCTTAGCTTTGACCAATCAGGGACGTTCAATGAGATCAATATAGAAATGGAGTTCTTATTCATTGATTTTGCGGTAGACGGCGAACTAACTTGTGAACAAAGGGATATTATGAGCAGCTTTTCGTTTAATACGGTTGTTGGGAGCAATTATCATACTTGGTATCTAAACAAAATGCGTCTAGAGCTAAATCAATTAAATTCTGGTACGAAGACGAAAGATATTTCGAATAAGGAAGAATTAGAAAAGGCATTAATAAACTGCGTTGAATTTCAACACTTGAATCGTGAAGAAAGAAGAGAAATGTTGGATTTGTTTAGTAAGAGTGTAGCTGTGTTTACAGAAGAATTGAAAGAACATGAACAACAGTTAAAAGATGAAAGAAACCGATGATTTCAAAGCGTACTCGCTCATGTTTCTGCTGAGTTAGTTAGTTGTTTTAAGTTGAGCTTTGTTTCTCTTTCTTGTTTCGTCCAATCCAAATAGCCATTACCACACATCAAAAACCTATGATATTCATAATACTATTCCCTATCCTAACTTCCTTCTTTCGAAAGTTAGTTTTTCATCTTGAGTACGCTATTTCTGCTGTTCAAGAGCTCATGATACGTGTGCTTGTTCAACTAATTCACCAGTATCCCTTAATGTTGATGTTGATAAATCAGTCACCTCATTCAGGTCGTAGGCGACATAAAAATAAATTTCCCTCTCAAGCGGTAGATACCACTTTATTTCACAATCAATACTGGACAATTAGCTCGTTTCGCAACCTTGTGACTGACACTACCCAGTACAAATTCTTGTAGACCATTAAGACCACGACTTCCGATAATGACAATGTCAAACTCCTTATCATTCGCATACTTCACGATCACTGGTCCAGGTTCTCCCCGTAATACTTTAACTTGGTAAGAAACACCTGCATCTTTCGCAATCCGTTCTACTTCACTCACCTGGTCTTTACGAGAATCATTGACATCGACTGAATGCCAATGGGTCAGAACATCACTTTTCGCACGATCGACATCGACAACATACACAACCTCGAGCTTCGAGCCCGCTGAACATTTCGCGATATTAACGGCATTTTCTGCTGCTCGCTTAGAATGTTGTGACCCATCGGTTGCTAGTAAGATCTTTTGGTACATAGTGGTTGCCCCCTATTAATGTGATCCAAGCTTATTCGCTAACTTCCCTACTAATTCGGTACTATCTTCGTTCAACCCTGTTACATTTACTTGTTTTCCATTAGATTTAAAGTTAGATACGATTTTATCTACTGCAACAACCGCAGAATCGTCCCAAATGTGTGAAGCACTCAAGTTAATTTCAATTTCTTGAATGTCAGTATCATATTGAAATTGATGAAGAAGTTCCGATACTGAAGCAAAGAAGAGCTCTCCGTAAATGGAATAGGTTATTTTATCTTCTTTCCTCACTTCGTCAACACGAACACGCGAGATTTTGGAAACAAAGAAAACAGAACTTAAAATAATGCCAGCAAAGACCCCTATGGCTAAATTATGTGTGAAAACGACAGTAACTACCGTAATAATCATCACTGCCGCATCACTTCGAGGTACCAAATGAATCGTGCGAAGCGAGTTCCAGTCGAACGTACTAATCGCTACCATAATCATAACCCCAGCTAAAGCAGCCATAGGAATTTGAACAACAATATCACCTAATACCACAATTAGAAACATGAGAAAGACTCCAGCTACAAACGAAGAAAGTCTTCCTCTACCGCCTGATTTCATGTTAATAATGGATTGCCCAATCATCGCACACCCCGCCATCCCACCGAAGAAACCAGTGATGATATTGGCGATCCCCTGTCCTCTGCTTTCAATATTTTTGTTGCTATTCGTTTCGGTTGAATCATCTACAATGGAAGCGGTTAGTAGCGATTCCAACAATCCGACGATCGCCAGAGCAATTGAATAAGGAAATACGATGAGAAGCGTTTCGATGGTTAGAGGGATTTTCGGAATTAGAAAGATTGGGAGCGTTTGTGAAATGGTTCCCATATCACCAACTGCCCGAATATTAAAATCCATAACGATCGTGACGAACGTCACCAATATTATTGCAACAAGGGTGGAAGGGACTACTTTCGTAACATACGGAAACAAATAGATGAATGCTAACGTCACGCCAACCAGTGCATACATAATCCAAGACTCGTCAACAAAATGTTCTAACTGAGATGTGAAGATTAAAATAGCCAGAGCATTAACGAAGCCGACCATGACAGACCTCGGGATGAATTTCATGTAACGAGCTAACTTACATATCCCGAAAATCACTTGAATAACACCTGTAAGAATCGTTGCTGCTAACAAATACTGAAGACCATGGTCAGCTACGAGGTCAATAAACAATAAGGCCATAGCTCCTGTGGCAGCGGAAATCATTCCTGGTCTGCCACCAACAAATGAGATCGTTACCGCAATCGTAAAGGAAGCATATAATCCAACCATTGGATCTACCCCTGCGATGATTGAAAATGCGATAGCTTCAGGAATTAAGGCAAGTGCTACGACCAATCCAGACAAGATGTCTCCCTTACTATTGCCAAACCATGATTCGCGATATGTGGATTGATACAAAGAGATCCCTCCATTCACAGTTCCTCTTAGTATGCCGTAAATGACAAGACTAATTCTGAACTCGAATCGTTCGATCAGTGCCTGTCACCACCCGGTTTTGGGCGAATAATGTCGAACGGTTGAAACATCAAATCCAAAAAAAGAGCTTGGAGAACATCTTTGTCTCCAAGCTCCTCTAACCTATCTGACTGGCTTCTCCCTATCCAATATTGTGTTCAAAAACCCTTTATGTCATCACCTTAGCTAAGCCTAAGGCAAAATGCTCCCAGAGTATTTTTTCGACAGCCTCGCCTTTTGTTTCGTCACAATCAACAATGAGAATAACTTCCGATTGTTTTCCTTTTAACCTAAGCTTTTTCTTATTGGTCTTTAAGATAATAAACAAGCGAAGCATAAATCCAATAATAAACCCACCTACAGCTCCGATTAGCCCCCAATAGATCGGCCCCCACCTTAGTTTAAAACCTATGCTAGCAGTGATTACAGCAAATATTGTTGCTAATGGCATCCCAATATCAATCAGAGATATCCCGTCTGAACGATGCAATGTATCAAAGATCTTCCTGCTCTCTTCTCGATTATCAAGTGGCACGGCGTAGATATGTTCGCTCTTTATACCGATTTTCTCTAAATTGGATATGGCGATTTCTAAAAAGACATGATTTTCAAAGGTTGAAAAGATCTGCATACTCATATCATCTTTTTTCCTTTCAGTACGCGAAATGTTCTTGCTTGATAATTAGTTTTCAGGAAACGCCTTTGTTCTTTCTCAAAAAGCTTATTGTTTTCTACTGTATTCATATAGGCATCGAATATAGCGAAACCATATAAAGAAGGGAACATAAGGAACCATTCAGGTTCCAGAACGTTAGTCGCTTTTTGTATATCTCCTAAGAAAAGCAGGGATACGCCTTCTAACATGTGAGAGTAATAAAAGAAAACAACACTCCAAATGATAACAACGAAGGCCGTAACAATCCTATGAATGTATAATTGCCCTAACCCCGGCATAAACAATGACCATAAAGCAGCTAAGAAAGGGCTTCTTTTATCCAAGTAATTGATTTCTAAAGCCCCTATACTAAACGAGTTAATTTCATGATCTTCTCGTTCAGAAAGGATATATGCGTTATTCAAATCAACCGTTGTACGGTAACTATCCCATATGGCGAAAATATAGACTGGTATATAAATAAGAAGCCAACGAGTATCTAATACTTCTTTCGCCATCGGAATGTTTCCCTGAAAAGAATAAATCATGCCTTCATTGACATGCGCTCTTAAATTTATGACAACTTCCCATGCAAGAAGGAGAAATCCTCTAAGATACTTAGACAACAGCAAATGACCGAACCCAGGGAAGGCTGCCGACCACCATGCGATTACGTAAGGATTTCTTAAATGAATTTGAGTTGTGCCAAGAATACTAACATAAGCCTTATACCTTCTTGCCGTGTTATCGTTCTTGTAGTTATCCAATAAAATCCATCCTCATGCATTGAATGATGCTTCTATTTTTTCCATACATTTGCATATTTATTAAACATCTTTCGAATTAAACACAACTAAAAGAAGATTTTAGATATACCGGTACTCACTACTTTATCCAAATGAAAAAGAAGCTCTTTTATTTCCTTAAATCTAATTGACGAAATCGTTTAGTAAATCAGAAATGATAGATTCCTGCCTAAGGTTTTTTGATTTATTTCTAACTTTGGAGTCTATCTATTACTATAAGGAGAGAAGAAATGTTTGATTTCAAGAAATTACATCCCACTGACATAAGTGATAACATGCTTGACACTTTTACACGTTATCAAGCAACCAATAAAGTACTGGTAAACGAATCAGGAAATTTAGTTGAAAAAGAAGATCGATTTGAGGACGACTGGTTATTCAATCGCAAGCGAGAAATCGTTATTCATTTCAACTATGTACTAAATCACGGCGGAGCTGTCATTATCGTTACAAGGGAAACAAGCGTTGTGGGTTTTGCGGTAATCGAGCCAGGAAAGTTCGGACATAAATTCCGCTATCGTGAACTGTCTTATATCCATGTCTCATCAGAACTTCGTGGAAATGGAATTGGTCATGAGCTTTTCAAGAAAATGTTAGAAGTTACGAAGGAGTTAGGAGCTGAGAAATTATACATTGGTGCTCATCCTTCAATTGAAACGCAGCGCTTCTATTCTAAAATGGGATGTGAACTGGGTGAATTTAATGTCGACGGTACAATTAATAATGGAGAAGCTGAGTTTTCCGCTGGGATCGAAAACGATTTTTCAGTAGGTAGTATCGGGTTAGGGGAGGGATTCCCGGAAATAAAGGACGCTTGCCTTGATGAAACGTGTAATTACTAAGCAAAAATGCGCCCACTTCCCGAGCGAATCGTTCTTTATTGGCTAAATCTCTATTATATTGTCCAAATCCCATTTTTATTAGCCAAAACCAAAATATATTAGCCAAAATCCGATTTTATTAGCTAACTAGAATTATTCTAACCTCCGAACGTCTTCACGCACCTCTCAATCGCAACCCTCGCTCTCCCTGCACGTACCACACAACTCCCTCAATACAAAAAACCAGGCAACCCATACACAACGTGTATGACTGCCTGGTTGTTCAAGACTGAGCAACCTACCCGCACCCGCGGCGAGTCCTGCTCTCACCTCATGCCTCAAACCTTGACCTCTTAAACCTCAAACCACCCATTCGTAATAGTCTGACGATACCAGTAATAACTGTCCTTTGGCGTCCGCTCAAACGTACGATAATTCACATGAATGATGCCGAAGCGCTTTTCGTAGCCAAATGCCCACTCGAAGTTATCGAGCAGCGACCAGACGATGTAGCCTTTGATTGGCACACCGGATTCGATGGCACGGTGTAAGGAAGTTAAATGTTGCTTTAAGTAATCGATCCGTTCCTGATCATGCACTCTTCCATCTTCTACTTCATGGTTATAGCAAGCACCGTTTTCTGTAATATAGATCGGTACATCGCCGTATGTTTCGTGAAGGTCGGTTAAGACGTTATAGAAACCGTCTGCATAGATGGACCAGCCGATATCGGTCTTTCGATAATCGAGTGGAATTTCCTCTACTTCAAAAAGCCCTTCGCCTTCTTTATACCGTCCGAGACTACCAGTGTAATAGTTAATGCCCATGAAATCGATCGGCTGGGAAATGAGTTCAAGATCGCCGTCTTCTAGCTTCAATTTAGCGTTGTGATTTTCGAAAATCGTAATCAACGTTTCTGGATACGACCCTTTGAAGACTGGATCCATGAACCATTCCTTCTGCCACATCATCGCTCGCTTGCAGGCATCGATATCTTCTTGTTTGTTACTGAACGGCTCAAGCCATCCTGTATTCGGGGCATAACCGATTTCACCGTCTGGTAAAAGCTCTCTGAAGGATTGCACGGCTTTTCCGTGCGCAACCATCAGATGGTGCGCGACGTCGACGCCCGCTTGTAAATCGGTTTTACCAGGTGCGTGTGCGCCTAAGTAGTTTGATAGGAATGAAGCGCACCACGGTTCGTTGATCGTAATCCACTTCGATACCTTGTCACCGAACTCTTTAAACATTGCGACCGCATACTCGTTAAACGCATCGATCGTGTCACGGTTCTCCCAGCCGCCTTTGTCCTGGAGTACTTGGGGAAGATCCCAGTGATAAAGCGTGATCATTGGTTCAATGCCATTTTCGATCAGCTCATCGATCAAGTTTTGGTAGTAAGCCACTCCCTTCGGATTCAGCTCGCCTCTTCCTTCAGGCATAACCCGTGGCCAGGCAATGGAGAAGCGGTAAAGGTCTACGCCTAACTTCTTCAGATGCTGCACGTCTTCTTTATAGAGATGATAGCTGTTGCATGCTTCGTCTCCATGATCTCCATTTTTTACGTTCCCTGGCGCATGGGAGAATGTGTCCCAAATAGACGGCGAACGGCCATCTTCATTTGCTGCCCCTTCGATTTGATAAGAAGCGGTTGCTGCGCCCCATTTCAGCGTTTCTGGAAATTGAATTGTTGTCATGTTGGTAGCCTCCTGTAGTCGGAGCCCTCTTACCTTTCTATACTAGATGATCGAATCACAAGTTCAGGGTCCACTTTCACTGGATGGATCTCTTCGTTTCCTTGTATTAAATCATCCAGCATGTAGGCTGCGAGCTTTCCTAACTTTTGTTTGTCCTGTTTCACGGTCGTAAGAGGGGGATCGCTATAGCGACAAGATTCAATGTCATCACAGCCGATGAGTTGAATGTCTTCTGGTACCTTGATGCCGTGCTCCTTCATCGCTTTCAACGCACCGAGCGCCATCATATCAGAAGCAGCGAACACGGCCTCCGGGTGTTCATCGTCCTGAAGAATCTTGTTCATCGCGTGGTACCCACTATCCTCGAAGAAATCGCCATAGTGAATCCAATTTTCATTCAACGGCAGACCGAACTGCTTCATCGCTTCCATGAAGCCTTCATTTCGAATCCCCGAAATAAGCGAATCTTGTTTCCCACCAATGTACGCGACCTTTTTTACTTTATTTAAATAGAAATTCTCAACGACTTTCATGCCAATCTTGGCATTATCCGTCATAATATAACTGGATTTTGGGCCTTCAAGCTTTAAATCGATACCAATACACGGAATCTCACTTAGTGCAATTTCATGAACCGCCGCTTCAATTTCATCACCGGCCACGATTAAGCATCCATCCACATGGAAATGCCTGCATCGCTCCAGGTATTTGCTTTCACCTTGATAGAACTTTTCATTCGAAAACAGAAGGAGATCATATCCCAGAGCCCCCACTGCTTTCTTAAATGTATTCATCACTTCATTAAAGAAAGGGTGTTTGAAATCGACGTTGATTTTCCCCGCGTAGATTAACCCAATTAAGTTCGATTTCTTCGTAGCCAGCGATTTCGCTGAAAAAGTTGGCTGGTATTTTGTGTCTTCAATGATTTTATATACTTTCTGACGAGTGGCCTCACTGATCCCATCGTAGTTGTTCATAATTTTTGATACAGTCGCTGGAGAAACCCCAGCCATTCGAGCAATATCTCTAATCGTTAAATTCATCGCGTTCATCTCCTTAGCAACATTGCTAACGTATTCTCACTTAATTGTATCAAAATACGGAGGAGAAACAGCCGATTATTTAACAGATCCTTCCGTAATGCTCGAAATAAACCACTTGTTGAAAATAAGGAAAATAATGATCAATGGAACCGTTGCCCAGAACACGCCTGAAAGTAACATTCCGAAATCGACTCGGAAAGCATTGTTTAGAGAAGCAAGCGCCACCTGTAGCGTATAAGAAGAAGGATCACGCAAAACGGTGAACTGCCATAGGAATTCTCCCCAAACTAACGTAAAGACAATAATTCCGAGTGTCGCAAAAGCAGGCTTGATAATCGGAATGACGATACTCCAATAAATTCTAAAGTTCGAACACCCATCAAGCTTTGCCGCTTCCATTAATTCGTCAGGTACGGATTCGCTAATATATTGACGCATCAGGAAAATTCCGAGTGGATTTAGTAGGAATAAGATTCCTGCACCCATCAATGTATCAAGCCAGCCTAGTTGGGAAATAAGGTAGTACTGTGGAATCAATCCCAGCTGAGGCGGAATAACCATTGTTAATAGAATTAAGATGAACAAAAAGTTTTTCCCTGGAAACTGGAATTTCGCAAACGCAAATCCCGCTAACGAACTGATCAGTAAAACCGCTACGGTTACGACTGTACATAGCAAGACAGTGTTCCACATCGCCTGGAAAAACGGAATCGTATCCAGTACCTTCTGGAAGTTCTCGACTAGCTTTCCACCAGGTAGTAGCGTCGGTGGAATGGAGTTATACGCCGCACTCGGCTGCGTCGCCATGACGAACATCCAGTAAAATGGGAACAGAGAAAAGAGAGAGGTAAATCCCAGGATAAGATAAATCGGTAACGTGCCCGCTTTTGATTGATTTTTTCTTTTTTTCATCCCTTACACTCCTCTCTTCTTCTTGCTGCCAATGCCAGATGTTAACCACGTATTGATCGCTGCAGCACCGATAATGATAATAAGCAACAATACTGCCGTAGCGGATGCTGTTCCGAATGAGCCAAGGTTAAAGGCATCACGGTACAAGTACATCACCACTGTCATCGCTTCATCACGACTGAATGCGGATGAGCCTAAGAACACGGTTGGTTCCGCGAATAATTGTAGTGCTCCAACAGTTGACATAAACACCGTTAGAATAATGAATGGCTTCAATAATGGAATCGTAATGTAGATAAACTGCTCGAGCTTATTCGCTCCATCAATCGTAGCCGCTTCATACAGATCCTTCGAAATACTTTGTAGACCAGCTAGATATATGATTGTGTTATAGCCGACCCAGCGCCAAAATACCATGAGCGCAATGGCAATTTTCGCTCCCCATTCAGACGTTTTCCAGCTCACCGGATCAACGCCGAACAAGCCAATCACGTAGTTCGCAAGCGCCGTTTCATTACTACTAAAGAAAACCCCAAACACGAGAGCAACGGCAACCATCGACGTGATGTATGGCATAAAAATCGTTACTCTGAAGAAATTGGTGAAACGAATCACAGCGAGATTCAGGAAATATGCAAGAACTATCCCGACAATTAACTGCGGGGCCGTTCCCATTAACCCGATGATGACCGTGTTATATAAAGACTTCCAAAATAGCGGATCTTGTAAAACGACTGCAAAGTTACTAAGTCCAACAAACTCCATCTCACCAAGCCCGTTCCATTCCTGAAAAGCTAGGACAATACTGAACAGAGCTGGATATAACCCAATAATCCCAAACACAATAAAGAATGGTGCAACATAGAGATAGCCTGAAATCATGTCTTTCTTCTTTTCAGACAGTTTACTAGTTTTGATTGTTTTCCGAGCTTTTGCTTGCTTTTGCACATCCTCCAAAGCCTTAACCCCCTCCAAAGTTAAAGGCCGGAAGAGTTTTCCCTCGCCAGCCTTTAAGCAGCTTTCTGTTTATCGTTTCACTAAGCCCTCGATACGCTTAACCGCATCTTTCCATTCTTTCTCAGGGTCAGCGCCTTCTTGTACGTTTCTTAGAGCAGTCAGTACTTCATCATTGACTGTTACGTATTTTGGTCCTTTGTAGACAGCTGGAATTTCTTTCGCTGCTTCCGCAAAAGTAGCCGCTGTATTTTGACCACCGAAGTATTCGTCTTCGTTATTCACAAACTCATCCATTTCGTACACGGATGGCGCAGAAGGGAAAAGTCCGCTCTCTTCGAATGATTTCAACTGATTTTCAGGAGAAACAAGCCATTTTGCAAATTTGTAAGCTTCTTCACTATGCTCTGTTTCTGCTGGGATTGCGACGTATGATCCACCCCAGTTACCAGCAAACTCACTTGGTAGTGTCGATACGCGCCAGTTGCCTTTCCCCTCTGGAGCATTCTCTGTCATGTAGCCTTTCAACCACGCTGGCGCCATTTCGACGGCAAAGTCCCCTTTGTTAAGAGCCGTTGCCCATTCAGGCGTCCACATTTCATAATTTCCTACGTAACCCTTTTCATAAAGAGACACAGCGTAGTCATAAGCGTCTTTTACTTCATTACCTTCCTTGCCAATGATCAGTTCATCTTTCTCATTAAAGTAACTTTTCTCTAAAGCATCCATGTTGGCACGGTAAGCCATTTCCATGCTATCAACCATTGGTTTGCCTGTTTCATCAAGAACCGTTTTCGCAGCGTCTGCAAATTGATCAGGTGAGGAAATCATTTCTTTTACTTTCTCTGGTTCAGTTGGTAAGTTCGCTTCTTCAAAAACATCAACGTTGTAATACATCGCTTTCGGACCGATATCTGTTGGAAGTCCGAATAAGAAGTCGCCATCTGTACTCTCTGCCATGTTCCATTTCCAATCAAGGTAATCGCCTTTCACTTCATCTGCCCCAAGATCATACAGGTTCACAAATCGCTCCTGCGCTTCACGGTAACGATCAAGCTGATCCACTTCGATCATCGCAAGATCCGGAGCGCCCGTACCTGCAGAAATCGATGTAAATAAGCTGTTATGGTGATCGCCTAGCTCAGACGTTTTTACATTAATCTCAACATCCGGATTTTCTTTCATATATTCTTCCGCTAGAGAATCATAATTTGTTGCCCCAAATGTCCAAAAGTTCAATTTCACTTTGCCATCTCCAGATGACTCATCTCCGCCCCCGTTACAAGCAGCTAATACTAAAGCTGTACTTAGCAACAATACGGAAAGAAATTTCTTTTTACCTTTCATCCTATATCCCCTCCAATAAAATGATAGACCCATAGATCAACAAAACAAGTTAAGGAAACCGGTTTCGTAAACCAGCAAAAAAAATAGCCGGAATGGTTCGTTAGTTATGATTAAACCACATAATGTATCCGATTTCAATGGCAAATGTGGGAGTTTTCTAATTTTTTAAGCAGGTTTTAGTAAACCGGTTTCCTTGATGCGGGTTGCGGGACTGAGGACCTCTCGCTTTATTGGCTAAATTTCGGTTATATTGGCCAAACTCGATTTTTATTGGCCAAATCCAGAATATATTGGCCAAAATCAACTTTTATTAGCTAACTAGAATGATTCTAACGACCCGGAGTTAACAGCACTAGTCATCATTCCGAACGAGAGCCTCCTCACATAAAAAGCCGCACTTCGCTTAACAACGAAGTGCGGCTTTACAAGTACGACTACTCCCGCTCAAACAACGACACGCCAGCGATTCCTGGATGCGTCATTTCATAAGGATCAAGAATTAAGTTCAGTTCTTCTTCTGTCAGCACATCGTACTTTATGCATAGCTCTCGGATTGAGGCGCCGCTTAGGATCGCTTCTCTCGCGATTCGCGCTGCTACTTCATACCCTATATGCGGGTTTACGGCGGTTAGTACGCCAACGCTTTTTTCCACGTACTCATTGAGGCGGTCTTCATTCGCTTCAATGCCTTTTAAGCAGTTGTCGGTAAACGTACGGAACGTGTTTTTCATAATGCTGAGCGATTGAAGGAGATTGAAAACAAGCACGGGTTCCATCACGTTTAACTCGAGCTGCCCTGCTTCTGAAGCGAGGCAGATAGTGTTGTCGTTTCCGATCACCTGGAAAGCGACCTGGTTAATCACTTCGGGCAGCACTGGATTGACTTTACCTGGCATGATCGAAGAGCCGGGCTGTCTTGCAGGCAAGCTGATTTCGCCTAATCCTGCTCGTGGTCCTGACGCCATTAAGCGCAGGTCATTCGCGATTTTTGACATGTTCATCATGCACACTTTTAACGCGCCGGAAACTTCAGTATACGCATCGGTATTTTGCGTAGCGTCAACCATGTCTTCCGCTCCAACAAGTGGTAAACCGCTAATGTCTGCAAGTTCTTTTACGACGAATTCAATATAGCGCGGATCAGCATTCAGCCCGGTGCCAACCGCCGTTGCGCCCATGTTCAATTCATACAAATGCTGACGGGATTGTTTGATTCGCTTTATATCTCGTGCAATCACGCGGCTGTATGCTTGAAACTCCTGCCCAAGTCGAATCGGTACCGCATCTTGAAGATGGGTACGCCCCATTTTAATAATGTGATTGAACTCTTCAGCTTTCTGTTCGAAAGCCTCATGCATGTCTTCCATCGTGCTTAGTAGTTGCTCCATCATATTTAAAACGGAGAGGTGAATGGCAGTTGGAAAAGAGTCGTTTGTGGACTGCGACATGTTCACATGCGTATTCGGGCTACAAACGATGTAGTTCCCTTTTTCTTCTCCTAACAATTCAATCGCACGGTTTGCGATCACCTCGTTCACGTTCATGTTGATCGAAGTGCCAGCCCCTCCCTGGATGGGATCGACAATGATTTGGTCATGCATCTTTCCTTCCAGCAATTCGTCCGCTGCTTCGACGATCGCATTACCGATGCCAGAATACAGATGCTTCACTTCCATGTTGGCAAGCGCCGCCGCTTTCTTCACCATCGCGAATCCTTTAATCAATTCTTCATGAATGCGGTAGCCCGTAATCGGAAAATTCTCTACGGCGCGTAGCGTTTGAATACCATAATAGGCTTCAATCGGTACTTCCTTTTCTCCTAAAAAATCAGATTCAATTCTTGTGTTGTTCATAGTTGTCGGCATGATAACTTCTCCTTCTTATTCTTCGTCCTCTAATCTATCGAACTGTCATGATCAATCTTCTGAGCTTCAATGATTCGTCCATGATAAATAATAGTATAAACGATCGATCAGGTGAACCCCCTCTTTATTGGCCAAAATCTTGAGTTATTGGCTAATTTCTGATTTTATTGGCTAAATCCCAACTATATTGGCCAAATTCGACTTTTATTGGCTAATGAGAGTCATTCTTCCAAAGAGAAGCATCCCGCAGCAAAAAGAGAGCCCTCATTACGAGAGCTCTCTTTTTCGTTCTCACTTCCCCGCCCTTAACCCCCATTCAACATGCCTTTCGTACGCTTGCTTTAGCTTAAACAAAAAAATATTTGCTTAACCCCCATATAATTCGGGTAACAATAGGAGAAATACTTTTTAGAGGAGGTTAAGTCATGGAAGCTCACGAACGAGTTCAAGAATGGATCCATGCTACATTTGATATTAAACATGTTACTCTTGAGCATGATGATTCGCTCCCTTATGGTCAGCGTGTCTGGTCAGTAAATGACGATGATTATGCGATTGTCTTCTTTGATGAATCATCTGATCAAGTGATGTGTTCGTTTAAAGAGTTGGAACAGCTATTCTTTCGCGTCGATCCATTCGTTGAATTTGCAGAAATCCACCAATGAATGAGGGTACCTATGAAAATAACATTACCAATAAGCTAACTATCCTTTTCTTACCTGCTTATCTCCTTGTAAAGCCCGTATGCGAAAAGGATAGCTCCATTCATTCTCTCCTTCACCAGCAGCCTCTCCACCTAAAACCCACCCAAATACCGTCCATACCTCATCAATTGAAACCGACACTTGTAAAATGCCAGGCGATCCTTAGCCATTAGCGCAATGTAGGGATCAGGGTTTTGATGATTGATTTCAATCAGCGACATCTGACAATCCTCATCTAATCCAACATCCACACCAATGTTACCTAAATGGTAGCCGTGTTCTTCTAATGTGTTAATGGAACGTAACACGATTTGCTCCATTTCTTTTTCGACTCTCTGAATCTCTTTATCTTCAAGTTTCCATACGGTTTTCAACGTGTCCCTCGCGATTTCAGTATGACCACCTGCCGTTATGTTGCTAACGATTTGCCCTCTAGCTCCGTACCTTGAGTAGATTCCTAAGTTCTCCCACAATCCTTTCTCATTCTTTGCAACCATCACCCGGAAATCAATTACGCTTCCTTCATGCGTTTTTAGTGGAATTGTTTGTTGAATAAGGAAAGCGTCTGGGATGAGATGCTTTTGAAAAAAGAGATTGCTTTCGGCTTCAGCGGCGAATACTTCCTCATGTTTGATCTGTTTCTCATCATATTTCACCTTTATTTGTTCGCCATTTTTAACAACATTAAAGATGCGTTTCCCTAATCTACCGTGTAACGGCTTGATATAGATGTTTCCATGCCTGTTCAGCATGTCGTGGATATCCTCAACATTTGTGTAAAGGGCCGTTACTGGCAGATATTCCTTTAATTCTGGTCGTAACATTTGATGCATCTCCCATTTTGAAAAATGCGGGTAGTTGAAAACGCGACCTCCTAGCAGTGAGTCAAAGTTCTTCATATGCTCATGAAAGACTTCCCATGAGGAGGTTAAACTCGGCTCTGCAATCGACATGACAACGGCTGGAAATGGAAAGCTTCTCACTTCCCAGGTGTTTTTCTCTGGATGATAGAGATAGCCTGAAATCATTTGCTTTTCTTTATGAATTCCTTCGATCGAAAACACAGCGACCGCCCCGCCAATGTAGCGGTAACCTTTTACAAAGCTTTTGTATGTTGGTAACATTTCCGTTAATTTTCGATTCGTTAATTCACAAAGAATCCCAATAAAAGGACCGATCGTAATCTTGTCCCCTTGTACAACCAAATCATAGCCGCACGTTAATGGTAGTCCAAGCTGTTTCACCACATTTGTTGAAAGATGCACATTTTCTTCGTTGATCGTATCAGAAAAGTGAATCGTCACTTCTATCGTTTTAATTCCGAATTGTAGTCGCACGTGCTGATTTGAATATCCAACTAGACCAGGAAAGGATGATTTCGAAACGATCATCATTTGGCCTTTTTTCTCGTATGGTTTGATCACATACATCCTACTACCCCCGCTCCATTTTTCACAGTTGGCAAGCTCTAAGGTAGTATATGCTTTTGGAGGAAATAAGGGATGTGCTCCCGCTTAAGATGGTGGATTAGCCCGTACAGATTTCTATGAATCCGAATAACATACATAGAAGTCTAATACGAGAGTAGGTTTACGATGAAAAACCTTCCATTACGTCAATTGATGCCTGTGCTAGAAGGAAAGGTTCTTTCGGGTAGCATAACCAAAACCATTCAAAACGCGGCGAAATATGGGGAGCATCTGATCACAGATTCATCGCTCGTTTTTATATTAAAAAGAAAACCATCCCTTCCATTACCGGCAGTCCGCAACCTAACCGTCGTCACCTCAAATCCAAAAGCCCTGAAGCATGTACAAGATGATATGACCGTTATCTATGTAGAGAATGTGAGAAAAGCGTATTACCGATTTGTTTCGTTCTACCGAAGCTTATTCCAGCTTCCCGTAATCGGCGTGACGGGGACGTGTGGAAAAACGACAACGAAAGAAATGATCTCGTGGATTCTCTCAGAAAAAGATCACGTTGTTCGAACAAAATTAAGTCATAACGGACTCGCAAGAAACCTTGATTATTTACTAGAAATCGACGACAAAACGGATCGTGCTGTGTTTGAAATGGGCGTATCCGGTCCAAACCAGCTCCTTTATTCTGCCCATTATTTTCGTCCCCAAATTGGGATTATCACAGCAATAGGTACCGATCATATAGAAGGATTTCGAAGTCAGGATGCGTATATCGCAGAAAAGGCAAAGATGTTAAAAGCCGTTGGAAAGAACGGCACGATTCTTTTAAATTGGGATGATGAAACGATTCAGAGTCTTGATTTAAGTGAGTTCACTGGAAAGGTTCTTTACTATGGTCAGGATCCGAAAGCGCACCTCCGAGCCCACTCCATCCAATTTAATCTTAAGAAAAATGGCATGAATTTTACCCTTTCCTGCCATGAAGGCGAGTTCGCTTGTTTCGTACCTGGCTACGGCACGCACAACGTTTCCAATGCCCTCGCTGCGATTGGTGCATGCACCCTTGTCGGCGTAAAGATCCAGGATGCGATTCGTCGCCTCCATACGTTCCGTCACATTAAAAGTCATTTGCAGTTCTATGAAGGAAAAAAAGGGAGCCTGCTCATCGACGACACGTGGAATACAAATCCCACCTCCATCGAAGCGGCGTTAGAAGTTCTCGTTGAAACAGCAGAAGGAAGAAAAACGGTTGCCGTCTTAGGGGAAATTGAAGAACTTGGGGATTACGCGGAGCAGGAGCATCGCAAAGTTGGCGCTCTTGCGGCAAAGAAAAACGTCGATGTCCTCATCGCTGTTGGAAAAAATGCCTATCCGATTTGCCTTGAAGCCGCTAAGCAAGGCATGAATCCGAAAGCGATTCATAACGTCACAACTCAAGCAGCATTACTTTCTCTTCTCGGTCAGCTAGCCTCTCCTCAAACATCGATTCTACTAAAAACATCAATGCGTCGATCCTTTAGCAATACCTTGCAGGCGCTCGTTGCCAAATCAAGCAAAGGCTGATTTCATCTGCGGTTTTAGTGTTTAAGGGAACTCACGTCGATTTAAGGTAATCCCACAAACGATCAGGGGCAAATAGCCTCTGACCGTTCTTTTGTTAAGTTTGGAATTCTTCCATTAAAGGTAAGAATCCTATAGAGGAGTGGTGTTATGAATGGAATGATAGTTTTAAAACTAATAGGCGTTCCGATTATGGTTTTCTTGATACTTATGTTGTTTGATCAATTTTTGGGCTTCAGTTCTTCAACTAAGGTTGGAATATTTACGGCTACTACATTGGGAAGTTATTGGCAGGTATTCTACATAAATAAAAAGTATAACAAGAAATGATTACAAGGTACAAAACCCTATTGAGATACTGAAGCAGACCTTCCGCTATCGATCTAAAAATGCTTATGATGTAAGTAAAAGAATGATAACCATAAATTTAGCGCCAAAATAGAAAAACGAACTACCCTTCCTACCTTTCTTAAACTCCTATACTCCCGGTTTCAACTCTTTTCTGATCAAGTTTATACACACAGTTTTTCAATATAAACCTTATCTTTTAAATGTATATTCGAATCAATTTTTTATTCTATAAAACAATATCTCGAATTCATGTCTTCCATAGAATCCGCTAGAAGAGATTATTTGAGAGAACAAAAAAGTTCTTACAAATCCCCATTTAGAATTCGATTTCCTACACCAATTGAAGAGTTTAGTTAGATCCCTCTGTTAAATAAGAAAAAAGCACCATCATCCTTGTGATTCGGTGCTCCCTTTGATGTGTGATTTTAATTTTTGTATCCGAACACAGAACCTGCTAGACCCCGTCAGTATTTCTATTCTTGCTAAAACCGATCCATCAAATATCTCCCATATTCAATTGGCGTCCGAAACACAGATTCCCACTCGTCGTGAAGGATCCGGCCATCTTCAAACAATCCGCTCACATAGTCAGAGATAAAATTGCATTCGATAAAATACGGTTTTCCTTCTTTTGTGATACCGATATCGAAGCCGAGGTCCGCTAGGTGTGGAAAATGCTGATCAAGAATACG
>Ga0114955_1000261_pt1 | contig 29514 bp, 30 predicted proteins | sample Porto_5metaG_FD_87302 | JGI IMG/M metagenome (GOLD analysis project Ga0114955, IMG submission 87302) | Marine algal microbial communities from Porto, Portugal - Porto_5 metaG | ecosystem: Host-associated > Algae > Red algae > Unclassified | place: Portugal: Porto | collected 2015-02-02 | reverse complement strand
GCAAGTTTTGAAGCACCATACACCGTTTGTGGATTAGATAAAACATCCTCAGTATAAGGAGTTATAGATGTTCCGTCAAACACATAATCTGTAGAAATATGGATGTATGCAATATTCTTGTCTTTACATGCCTGAGCTACATAGAGCGCCGCCTTATGATTAATCAAATAGGCTTGCTCTTTGTCATCCTCTGCAGCATCTACAGCAGTGTATGCAGCTGTATTTATAATAATATCTGGTTGATACTGAACAATAGTAGATGCTATATTTGCTTTTATGGTAATATCGAGATCGTTTCTAGAAAGAAATAGATACTCAAAGTTTCTAAAATGAATTGATTGCTCCCTAAGTGCTTGCCCTAGTTGGCCAGAAGCACCTGTCACCAGCACTTTTCTCATTACATGAGTACCAATATGCGAATCTTTAATCATGCTAAAAACTAATATGTTTGAGATCTGCTAGTAAAGGATTTGCTACATCTTTTTTAGAAAGAATAAAATCTTTCTCATCGAGTATCCAGTTTATATCAAGTATTGGATCGTTATATAAGAGACCGCTTTCACTCGCTTTATGATAATAATTATCACATTTATATGCAAAAGTTGCTGTCTCACTAAGAGTGATAAACCCATGCGCCATTCCTTTAGGCACAAAGAGTTGTTTTTTATTAATGCCCGAAAGTTTGATAGTAAAAGATTTTCCGTAAGTAGGTTCTTCCTTACGAAGATCTACAACCACATCCAGCACCTCACCCTCAATAACCCTCACAAGTTTAGACTGAGCATGTTTTCCTATCTGGAAATGAAGTCCTCTTAGTACTCCGAAAGATGATTTAGACTGATTATCTTGAACAAATGATGGGGAGAAACCAGCAAATTTTTCAAAAGCTTCCGAATTATATGATTCAAAAAAGTAACCTCGATCATCTTCAAACACCTTTGGAGTACATATAATTAAATCTTTGAATGCAGTTTTTTGAAATTCCACTATAGTGTATTTATATATTGTGCATAAGCACCTTTACCATACCTTGATGCACTTGCCTTAAGTGCTTCGTATGATATCCAATTCATCTTATAGGCGATTTCTTCAAGACATGCTATCATCGTGCTTTGATTGCGTTGTATCACCCTTATAAATTCTGTTGCATCATCCAGCGCATCTACTGTACCTGTATCAAACCAAGACATACCTCTACTCATAATACCAACTGAAAGTTTTTTCTTCTTGAGATATTCTTGATTGATTGTAGTAATTTCTAACTCTCCTCGTTCTGACGGTTTTATTTTCTTTGCAATTTCCACTACCTCGTTATCATAAAAATAAATTCCAGGAACTGCGTAATTAGATTTTGGTGTACTCGGTTTTTCCTCAATGCTTGTTGCCTTCATCTCCTTATCAAAAGCTACGACACCAAAACGTTCTGGATCCCTTACAGGATAAGCAAAAATAGCCGCACCATCTAGATCATTCTTACTTTGCAATAACTGACTAAGACCATTACCATAAAAGATATTATCACCTAATACTAAGGCTACTTTATCATTTCCTATAAATGATTCTCCTATAATAAAAGCTTCTGCTAGACCATTAGGTGATTCCTGCACTTCATATTGAAAATTACAGCCTAATAAACTCCCATCGCCCAATAAACGCTTGAAAAGATGACTGTCCTCTGGCGTAGTAATTATTAATATCTCTTTAATGCCTGCAAGCATTAACACAGATATAGGGTAGAAAATCATTGGTTTATCATACACAGGTAACAACTGCTTACTTACCGCTATGGTTAGTGGTGATAAACGTGTCCCCGAGCCGCCTGCAAGTACAATACCTTTCATTATGAGTATATTTTATTATAGTATTCTTGGTAACTACCAGAAGTCACATTCTTGAGCCACTGTTTATTTGCAAGGTACCAATCTACAGTAAGGGATAATCCTTCTTTAAAAGTAACTGAAGGCTTCCAGCCGAGTTCTTTTTCAATTTTTGAGGCATCTATTGCGTAGCGTTTATCGTGACCCGGACGGTCTTTTACATAGGTAATAAGTGATTTTGAAGAATCACGCTTTCGCGAAAGCTTATCATCCATAATATCACAAAGCAAAGAGACTAAATCGATGTTCTTCCACTCATTAAAACCTCCTATGTTATAGGTTTCCTTTAATCTACCTTTTTCAAATATAAGTGCTATTGCAGCCGCATGGTCTTTTACAAATAACCAATCTCTTGTATAATTACCATCACCATACACAGGTAAAGATTTATGCTCAATAATGTTATTAATAAATAAAGGAATTAATTTTTCTGGAAACTGGTTAGGTCCATAATTATTAGAGCAATTACTAATTATATATGGTACACCGTACGTCTCACCAAACGCTCTTACAAAGTGATCTGAGCTGGCCTTAGACGCTGCATAAGGTGAATTTGGATCGTAAGAAGTAGTTTCAGTGAAGAGTCCGCTTTCACCTAGTGAACCATAGACTTCATCTGTACTAATATGGTAGAAAAGTTTTGAAGAATAATCTTCTTTCCAAATACTCTTTGCCGCGTTAAGAAGATTAAGCGTTCCAATGACATTAGTCTGCACAAACGCTAAAGGATCCTCAATACTTCTATCAACATGAGACTCCGCAGCTAGATGGATTACTTTATCAAATCTATATTTCTCAAATAATTTCAATAAAAATTCACCATCCGTAATATCACCTTTTACAAAGGTATAGTTTGGATTTTTCTCTATATCAGATAAATTCTCTAGGTTACCAGCATACGTAAGGGCATCTAGATTAAATATTTCATCATTAGAAAATTGTTTTAAGAAAAGGCGCACTACATGTGACCCTATAAAACCCGCTCCACCTGTTATTAGAATTTTCATTATAATTTTCCGTCAGCTATGGTTCCTAAAACTCCTTTTACATCATATAACACCGCCTTTGATTTCTTAAGAACATCAAAATCTATACGTTGAAAATCTTCATGAGCCACAGCATGCACTATAGCATCAAACTTTTTATCAGATAGCTCAGTAAGGGCTTTTAGTCCATATTCCTTATTAACTTCTTCTATATCAATCCAGGGATCATAAATGTCTACGTTAATACCAAACTCTCTTAGATGCGTCACAACATCTACAACCTTGGTATTACGTACATCTGGGCAATTCTCTTTAAAGGTAATACCCATTAGTAAGAGCTCTGCTCCTTTCACATTTATATCCTTCTTAATCATAAGCTTAACAACTTCGGAAGCAACATAAACTCCCATGCTATCATTAAGACGACGGCCAGCTAAAATGATTTCTGGATGATATCCTAATTCTTGAGCTTTTTGAGCAAGATAGTAAGGATCCACCCCAATACAGTGACCACCTACAAGTCCTGGTTTAAAAGGAAGAAAATTCCATTTTGTTCCAGCAGCGGCCAGAACATCTTGTGTGTCAATTTCCATTAAGCTGAAAATCTTCGCCAGTTCATTCACAAATGCGATATTAATATCTCTTTGAGAATTTTCTATGACTTTTGCAGCTTCTGCAACTTTAATAGTAGGTGCTAGATGCGTACCAGCTGTAATAACAGAAGCATAAATATTATTAACTCTTTTACCTATTTCTGGTGTACTTCCAGAGGTCACCTTTAATATTTTTTCTACGGTATGCTCTTTATCACCTGGATTAATACGTTCTGGAGAATAGCCTACAAAAAAATCTTTATTGAATGTAAGTCCACTCACTCGCTCTAAGATTGGGACGCACTCATCTTCTGTAACACCTGGATAAACAGTGCTCTCGTAAACAACGACATCCCCTTGATTGAGCACAGCTCCAACAGTCTCACTGCTTTTATAAAGAGGTTCTAATACAGGGCGTTTTTCTTTATCAATGGGTGTTGGTACCGTAACAATATAAAAATTACAATCTCTCAGATCATCAATCATTGAAGAACAAAAAAGGCCTTTACCTAAAGAAGTATCTTTAAGTACAGAGATTAGCTGCTGCTCATCAATCTCTAGTGTTTTATCAAAGCCTCGGTTGATTTCTTCTATTCTGCTTACATTAATATCAAATCCTATTACAGAATATTTGGTTGCAAATAATCTTGCAAGAGGAAGCCCCACATAACCTAAACCAATAATACCAATTTTAATTTCTTCCATGTTAATTTTTGAAGAGTCTTAGCCTCTTCTAAAGCACTTTATTGTATGTGAATGATTTTCTGCGAAAGCGAACTTAGATAAATATAGTAAACTACCCTAAATTATTGTAATACCATTTTACAGCCTCTTTCAATCCATCTTGTAAACTAAACTTAGGCGCATACCCAACTAATTCTCTTGCTTTACTTATATCTGCCAATGAATGAGGAATATCACCCTCACGCAGTGGACCAAACTTTGTTAGAATATGTTCAATACTACTATCAAAAACGGTTAATTCTCTTTTTAAAATACTTACTAATTCGTTTAAATCTGTCCTTTCCCCATAAGCAACATTATACACCGTGTTAATTGCGTACTTATTATTTGTAAGCATTGCTCGTATATTCATCTCAATAACATTATCGATATACGTGAAATCACGAGAAAATGTGCCATCACCATTTATAACTGGAGATTTATAATCCATTAATAATTTTGTAAACTTAGGAATTACGGCAGCATAGGCTCCATTTGGATCTTGCTTACGGCCAAAAACATTAAAATAACGCAACCCTATACAATCCAAACCGTATGTTTTATGAAATACATCTGCATAAAGCTCATTGACATATTTTGTAATTGCATAAGGCGATAAGGGTTTTCCTATAATATCTTCCTCTTTAGGTAATTTCTCAGAATCTCCATAAGTAGACGAGCTCGCAGCATATATAAAACGCTTAACTCCTTTATCTTTTGCAGCAATAAGCATATTTAAAAATCCAGCTACATTAACTTCATTACTTGTAGCGGGATCTTGTATAGATCTAGGCACTGAGCCTAATGCAGCCTGATGAAGCACGTAATCACTATTTGAAACGGCGTTTTCACACACGTGAACATCCCTTATATCTCCCTCAATAAATGTAAAGTTGGGGTGTAAAATAATAGCATCAAGATTATGTTTATGTCCTGTGGCTAAGTTATCTAAGCAAGTAACAATCGCTCCATGCGCTATCAAAACTTCGCAGATATTTGATCCTATAAAACCCGCTCCACCTGTAACGAGAATTTTTTTTTCTTTTAATTGAGAAGTTAGCTGAATTTCCATTAAGGTATTTTAAACAAATATAGTTATTTCACTAATCTATGCGGGAAGTTCATTTTACCAAATCATTAGCATTTGGGGTTAAACTTATATTAAACCATTAAGGATAGCAGATGGAATGCGCAACTCAATTGTAACTTTGTATTGAACAAAAAATGAAAATTATGACTTATTTAAACTTAGATACAGAAAAAAGTAAACATACAGTAAATGAACTAAATACGCTACTTGCAGATTATCATGTGTATTATCAAAAATTACGTAATTTTCACTGGAATGTTTCAGGGGTGAATTTTTTTGATTTACACATTAAATTTGAAGAATTATACGATGATGCCAAGTTGAAAATTGATGAAATTGCAGAACGTATTCTTACATTACGTTTCGCTCCTACAAGTAATCTATCTGACTACTTAGAAAAATCAAATATTGAAGAGTCTAGGTCCGATTTATCTGACAGAGATATGGTAGATAATATCTTAAAAGATCACGGTATTATCTTAAAACAACTAAGTGCTGTTGTGAAGAAAGCAGATGATGCTGGTGATGAAGGAACTATTGATCTTATAGGGGCATACATACGCGAATTAGAAAAAACAAGCTGGATGCTAGACGCATGGAGAAAGAAAACAGCAGGAACTTATGATAAGGCGTAGAGTTTAATAAACTTATTAAAACCTTGTTAGCTTACTAAAAGTGTCTCGACAGATTATATCTAATTATCTGTTATGAGACATTTTTTTATTCTAAGCCTATTGTTACTTGCGAGCGTATCACACGCACAAATGAATAATAATTCCCTTGAAAAAGTATTACAAGCTAACGTAGACAGTATATCTGGACAAGCTGGTAGATGGCAAGCATTATCTAACGAGGTGTCATTAATAATACTAACAGATGAGCAAAACAATCGCATGCGCATCATCTCTCCTATAACACAAATCACATCATTAGATAAAGACTTACTGCTAGATACGCTTACAGCAAACTTTCACTCTGCGCTTGACGTAAAGTATGCCATATCTAACGGCATCTTGTGGTCAGTCTTTGTACACCCGCTAGATGTTCTTACAGAGCAGGAAATAAAGAGTGCTATTCATCAAGTAACTGCTGCGGCTATTACCTTTGGGACTACTTTTTCTAGTACTCCTCTATTATTTGGCGGTGAAGCAACACAAAGAAAAATAGTTGAACGAGATTCTATCATTTTCAAAAGAACATAACTATTCTTACTCTTTTGGAGTAAAGCTATACTCAGGTACTTTACCTACAGTACCTTTAAAGAAAGCATATATAATCTTCATATCCTCTTCAATATTTCCAGATGGATATAGTGGTTGTGAAATATGATGCTCTTTATTAGCAAAATCAAAGCCCACCATAATAATTGGCACTTTTGCAGCGAGGGCTATATAGTAAAATCCAGTCTTTAATGTGTTCACTTTCTTACGTGTTCCTTCTGGAGCGATTGTGAGTCTAAATTCCTCCTTATCCTTAAATACATCTGCAATAGATTGTACTTTATCTTGTCCTGGAGTTCTGTCTATAGGCGCTCCTCCCATTGCCTTAAAAAGAAGACCCATAGGCCATTTGAAAAGTTCTTTTTTTCCTATAAAACCTATTTTTACATCTAGTGCACTTCGCAATAAGATGCCCATGTAAAAATCATGCCAGCTGGTATGCGGTACGGCTATTACCACCGCTTTTTTTACGGTATCCTGAGAAAAGTCACCTATTGCTTTCCAACCGATAACATCGTTATATATCCATTTAAAAAATCCCATAACTTTTATAAATCTTTATAAATTTTAATTGCCTTCTCAAGATCTTCTGGAGTATCAATTCCTATGGCGAGCTTGGAAGAACGTACCATTTTTATTTTTTTTCCGTATTCTAAAAATCGGATGCACTCTATTTTCTCTGCGCGTTCTAAGGGCGTCATATCCATAGAGGCAAAGTCTAGTATAGCCTGTTTTCTAAAAGCATAAATACCCTTATGTTTATACGTGGTAATACCCGCTGTAGTATCCCTCACATAGGGTAAAGGTGATCTTGAAAAATACAAAGCAAAATCTGCAGTATTTACTATAACCTTGACATTATTAGGATTTTCAATTTCTGCTACATCTGTCATGGGCATCATGACACTTGCAAGATCTATTTGATCTGCATCATCCTTATAAAATACATCTAGCACAGGTGCTAGATCTTCTCGGGTGGTAAATGGCTCATCACCTTGTACATTTACCACAATATCTATATCAAGACTTGCAACTGCCTCTGCAATACGATCGCTACCACACTCATGGTCTTTTATACTCATGATTGCATTACCCCCAGCCTCTTCTACCGCTTTGTAAATAACTTCACTATCTGTTACCACAATTACTTCATCAAAAAGCCCTGTAGCAACAGTGCTGTCATAAGTGCGCACAATTACTGGCTTACCTGCCAGATCCTTCATCATTTTACCTGGAAAACGCGAGGCTGCATAGCGAGCAGGAATCATGGCTATAATTTTAAGCTTTTTACTCAAAAAAGATATTTTTTAGAAAATTACAAAGGATGAGTTTACGCTTCCCAAAGCGAATTCGGGACGAGTTTCTCGAAAGCGTGATACATCTCCTCAAAACAAGTAGCGAAGTTAGTGAAAAGAGTGCAAAAGCTATGCTCTTCTAAAACGACGAATAACTTTCCAAACTAAGCCCACTAATAACAATACGAGAATAAGTGCCAAAATGGGAGAAAATATACTCGCTACAGAGACTGTAGTCGCAGCTATTGTTTCTGTACCTGCGATTGCTGGGTTTGCGAGTCCGCCAGTGGTTGCAGTACTTCCTAATCTTGTAGCACTGGCTGTACCAGAAACTGCTGCCGCAGCTCCACCACCAGCTATAATGGCAAGTGCCCAAGTGATAGCAGGATCCATATCACCCATAGTTGCCACCATTAGTAAGGTACCTGCTATAGCAGCCAGTGGTACAGAGATAGCATCTAACATATTATCTACCCAAGGAATAAAATAAGCCCCTATCTCAAAAACTGTCGCTACTCCAAGTAAAACAAGCGCGGGAATACTTCCCACCCATTCCCATGAGTTATTTACAGGAAACCACCCAAAATGTGCCGAAAGACTCAGTACTAGTAATGGTATAAATACCCTAAATCCAGCAGATGCAGCTAGAGAAAACCCAAGAATAATACTTATAATTAATTCAAAGCTCATAACGGTAAACTTAACTAATAATATGTAAAAAGTAATTAATGAATAAGACAACTACCCATTTTCTCCCCATACCCTAGCCCCGATTGTAGTGAAAATCCCGCAAGAGCTGGCGTAGCCGTGATGAGGAATTGTTGCGTAAAGCGGGAAATAGCTCCAAAAAAAAATAGCCTAAGCCCCTTCTATAAACATATCATCTTTAAAGCCTATTAAGTAAAGTTTACTTTTAGATCGTGTGATTGCTGTATACAACCACCTTAAGTAATCCTTGTTCATCCCATCAGGAAGATAGGGTTGCTCTATAAAAACATTATCCCACTGTCCTCCTTGAGATTTATGGCAAGTAATGGCGTAAGAGAATTTAACTTGTAATGCATTAAAGAATTTATTGTTTTTTATTTTTTGAAAACGTTTATAATTGGAAGTTTCATCTGCATAATCCTTTTGAACTTCCTTATATAAGGTATCACCTTGCTCATAAGGAAGCGCTGGCGTCTCGAGAGTAAGAACATCAAGCATCACAACTGTTTCAAATGGTTGCATCTGTGGGTAATCTACCATTTGCACTTTTACCTCTGCAAAGCGGAAACCATAGAGTTCCTTAATAGCTAGAATTTCTAATACTTTTACAATATCCCCATTTGCAATAAAGCCAGCATCACTTTTTGCGTCAATCCAGAAGTAGTTATTTTTTACCACCATTAAGTGATCTCCTGCAGATATTTCTTCCTCTTGAAAAAGTATTCTGCTTCTTATTTGCTGGTTATAAAGATTTGCTCGTTTATTAGATCGTACGATGATTGCCGTCTCTTCTGTACCTACACTACTGTAGCAGTCATTGATAGCATCCATAATCTCATGACCATCTACAAGTCGCACCATATCTGTAAAGCCAGCGATATCAAATTTAAAGTCTTCATAAAACTCCTCAGAGAGTTGCTCTCTTAACGTAGTAGCATTCATAAGTATACCACTATCTTCTGCTTGCCTCATTACTTCATCAAGCTGTATGGTCTCTACATTTTTATTATACTGCATAGAGAGCAAATTAATGTCTAGCGCAGGAGACATATCTAGTTTTACAGGTGGTAATTGTGCCTCGTCACCTACCAGTATGAGCTTACAGTTATGACCACTATAGATGTACTGCATCATATCATCTAGAAGTGATCCATTATCAAAAAACTTAGACTCTGCAGCACGGTCTGAGATCATTGAGGCCTCATCTACTATAAAAACACAATTTCTATGCTTATTAGGCTGTAATGTGAATGAAACGCCGCCACCGCGTTCTTTTTTAGGAAAATAAATTTTTCTATGTATGGTATATGCTTGCTTTTTACTGTAATTACTCGCCACCTTTGCTGCTCTTCCCGTAGGTGCCATAAGAACAGAGGTCATGCCTGCCTGCCACAAGTTTTTTACTACAGTCCCTATAACCGTTGTTTTACCTGTACCCGCAAACCCTTTGAGTACAAATACTTTATCCTTAGCCACATCAAAAATAAAACTAGATAATTGCTCTAATAGTCTATCTTGCTTTAATGTAGGCGTGTGCGTAAAGTCCTTAACTAACTGCTTATAAAATGTTCTGGGTTCCTTAATCATAGGTAAATGATAATGAGTGCAAATTACATAATGAAAAATGAGATAATAAATTTTTGTGTGTAAAAAAAAATTGTAGATTTGTTCTTAACCATAACTAATTTTAAACATCATTACATGAAACTAGTAATACAGCTTGTACTTTGGGTAGTAATTGCCGCTTTAGGTTACCTTCTTTTTAACGCAATTTGGGGAGAGGTAGAATTTAATGAGATAAAAGAAAAGCGATATAAAGCCGCTATTACTAACATGAGAGACTTACGTAAAGCTCAGTTAGCACATAAAACTGTGACCGGTAAGTATGAAAAAGACTTTGATAAATTAGTTCGTTTTATTGATACTGCTGAGTTTACAATTACACAACGCAGAGATACTTCGGTTATTGATATAGAGAAAACTAAGCGTTTCCGTGTCGATACAAAAAAGAATATTGTAATTATAGATACTTTAGGTACTAAATCAGTAAAGGATTCATTATTTAAAGGTTCAGATCGTTACAAAACAATGATTAATGTGCCTATTGAAGGAATTGATGCAAAATATACGATGGATGCTGGAGAAATAGAGAAAAATAATACTATGTATCCTGTATTTGAAATCTCTTTGAAAAAGGATATTTTACTTGCAGACCAACCTAAAGATTATGTTGCTAAAGAAAAGCAAATCGTATCTGTAGATGGTGTAAATGGCGATGCATTAACCATAGGATCTATGGTGTCTATTAATACTAACAGTAACTTCCCAAAAAGTTACGGTGTTGATGATTAATCAAGGTCATTCCAAATCATTATATAGTCTGTCCATCCAAATACATTTGGATGGACTTTCTTTTTTTACTCAACACATCCATTCTAAAGAGGTAAAGGATGCAGAGGTGGTGCGCTTTCGCGAAAACGTGAACCCTACTACCCTACTCGTTGAGATAGAAAAGGCTTTTAAAGAGCTGGAAACGCTTGCACAACCATTTTCTAAAGTAACAGTTGTATATGCTAATGAATTATTTACACTTGTCCCACAGGCGCTATTTGATAGTGAGAAAGCTGCCGACTATCTAAAATTTAATACAAAAATCTTAAATACTGATTTTATAGCTCACGACACTATAGATTTTTATGATCTTATTAATGTTTATGTGCCCTATTCAAACATAAACAACTTCTTTTTTGACACTTTTGGATCCTTTGAGTATTATCACAGTACCACAATATTTGCAAAACATCTTCTTACAGAGTATTCTAATAACGAAGATGCTCAGGTATTAATAAATTTACAAAGCTCTTATTTTGAGATGGGCGTTGTAAAGAACAAAAAATTACTTTTTATCAATAGATTTGAAATACGCGCCAAGGAAGATTTTATATATTACCTACTCTTCACACTAGAACAACTAGAACTCAATCCAGAAAATACACCTGTAACACTTACAGGTACTATAGAAATGGATGACGATTTTTATAATATAGTGCACACTTACATAAGACATATTATCATTAAACATAGCCCGTTTCCCAGCATTACAAGATCACAATCGCTACTCGCAACACTACTATGACAAGAATAATATCAGGAAAATACAAAGGACGCCGCATCGCTGCTCCAAAAAAATTACCCGTACGCCCTACTACAGATATGGCAAAGGAAGCCTTGTTTAATATCTTGCGTAGTAATTACCACATGAGCCAGCTTAGGGTTTTGGACCTTTTTGCAGGTACAGGAAATATAAGTTATGAGTTTGCTTCACGGGGCTCAGACCAGATTACAGCCGTAGATGCAAATTATGGTTGTGTACAGTTTATAAATAAAACGGCAGAGGAGTTTGAATTTTCAATCCAAACTATAAAGAGTGACGTATTTAAATATCTGGAGCGTGCGAGAGGTACTTATGATATCATTTTTGCAGATCCACCTTACGACATCGACATTAAAGATTTTGAAAAAATAGCTACGCTTGTTTTTAAACAAAATTTGCTAGATCAAGATGGCACCCTCATTATAGAGCACGGAAAATATACTAAAATGGACTCTTTTCCTAATTATGTACAGACACGTAATTACGGTGGTAATGCCTTTAGCTTTTTTGAACTTCCAGAAAGCGACGAAGAAGAATAGTCTGTTTTTTTACTTTCGCGAGACTCGTCCCGAATTCACTTCGGGAAGCGCAACAATATATAGTATAACCAATAAATCCCGCAACTAGCGGGATTTATTAGTTATAGTAAAACACTTGAACTAAGTGATCACAATCTTAAAAAAGCAGGCCTGTAAGCCGGATTCTGTTCACTCTAGATGATTCTAAAGCTCCCTTATTATTTATCTGGGATTACCATTACTAGTAACCTCTATCTGCCTACCCTCCCACAACGCGCGGATCGCACTTAACTGTGAGTATACTTGACATTGCACCGCATAGAGTTTACCTGGGTTCGCTACAGCATTACCTGTACATTCTTTCTGTTGCACTTGTCCTCCACTAAAAATACATTCAGCGTGACGGCCGTTAGCCGCTATGCTATCCTATGGTGTCCGGACTTTCCTATCCATTGCTGGATCAATAAGGCGGCCTGCTGGTGCAAAGGTACTCTAACTATGATAAGGGAGCAACGCATTACTCCCTTATCCTATCTTTTTATGCTGAGTTTCTACTTGCATTAATATTACCAAATAGTGATCTAGTCACCATCTGCTCATACACAGCAAGTTTATCTGATTGTTCTCCAGATTTTTGCATTTCTTGTATAGCTCTTAAAGCATATTGCTGGATAGTAAGAAGTGGTAACACAATGCGCTCTCTTTCTTGTATGGAAGCTTTACCAGCTTGTTCATTTTCCATTAATTCTTTAAGTCCTGATACTTCCAGCATTAATCGTTTACTACGCTCATACTCATCAAATAAAATGGTCCAGAATGCACCAAACTCCTCATCTTCTGCCATATAAGCAGTTAAACCGAAGAATGACTTGGTAAGGCTCATCATACTATTCTCAAGCAACGTACGGAAGAATGAACTGTTCTTATAAAGTTCTTTTACCTCGTCAAGTGTTCCTTTTTCTTCAAAAGAAGCCAGCGCAGTACCTACACCATAAAATCCTGGAACGTTTTGTTTAAGTTGGCTCCAGCTGCCTACAAAAGGGATTGCTCGTAAATCTCCAAAATCTAGCGTAGACTTCTGAGAACGCTTACTTGGCCTACTACCAATATTTGTTTTTGCATAATACTTAAGCGTACTCATACGCTCTAGATACGGTAAGAATTTATCGTGCTGTTTAAATGCAGTATAAGCTTCATAACTCTTTTGAGCTAGTGCTTCTAGTGTTGCTCTGTCGGTATCTGTAATATCATTATTTGCAGAAGCAAAAACTTCATTTGCAACACCACTACTTAATAATTGCTCAAGGTTATATTGACAAGAATCTAAAGTTCCAAAGTTTGAACTTATCGTTTGTCCTTGTACCGTAAGTTGTATTTCTTGGGCTTCAATTTTTGGTCCTAAAGATGCATAAAACTGATGTGTCTTTCCGCCACCACGAGCTGGCGGTCCTCCTCTACCGTCAAAAAATATTACCGTAACTCCATATTTTCTTGACATGGCAGTCATCGCCTCTTTTGCTTTAAATATACTCCAGTTTGCCATTAAATATCCACCGTCTTTTGTACCATCAGAAAAGCCTAGCATGATAGTCTGTCGCATACCACGACGCTTTAAATGTGCACTATAGGTAGGATTTGTATATAACGCCTCCATAACCTCTGGAGCTGCTATAAGATCTGGAACGGTCTCAAAAAGTGGAGAGACATCTGCCGTAGGCATTTCCCAATCACAAAGCCTCAAGAAAGTAAATGCTTGCATCACATGTAAGGCACTTTGTGAATTACTTATAATGTAACGGTTAGAACCTTTTTCTCCATTCTCTTCTTGAATGGTTTTCATAGCATAAATAGAACCTAATGTTTTTGTCACCACTTCATTATCAAAACTATCTGGATCTAAAGAACCAGAAACATCATTTAAAAAAGCAATCTGTTCATGATCATCTAATGTCAAATAATCTTTAGGAAATATAGTCTGGCCATCTTTTTGGGCATGTGCCACAACTTCCTCAAATACTATTTTATGAATACTACTATCTTGCCTTATATCTAGTGAAGCAAAATGCAGCCCAAAGAGCTCTACTTTATGAATCAAGCTGTCTATATGATCTAAATATAAACTTTGATGTTTATCCCGTACCACATCGCGCACCTTCTTGAGGGTGCTAAGAATATGCTCTTGATTAATTGCAGGTTTTCCCTCTACAAAAATAGCCGCATATAAAGCAGTTTCTAGAGATGCAAGTAACTCTTCTGTTCCTTGAAAGGTAATCCTACGGCGTAGCTGTCTAAGCTCTTTGTAATAATTTCTAAGCACAGTGCTACGTAATTTACGTGCGACCTTGAGTGTAATTGCTGTAGTCACAAATGGATTACCATCACGATCACCACCTGGCCAAAAACCTAAATCTACTAACGAGTTACTAAAAGCTTCATCTTGTATTAAATGCTTATGTAAATAATCATAAATGGCGCCCGCACTATGATAAAAAACATTTTCTAAATACCATATTAAACTCACCGCCTCATCATAAGGAGAAGGTTTTTCCTTCTTAAAAAATGGTGTCTTACCTAGCTGTGCTAGCAATGACTTAATATCCTCTAGGCGATCTTCTCTTATGGCTTCACTAAGATCATTAATAATACCTAAAACTACTCCAGGATAAAATTGTGTAGGATGTGCCGTAAGTACAGGTCTTATTTTAAAGGTATTTAAATAAGCTATAAGTTCTTCCTTTTTACCTGTAGCCTCTGCCTCTTCTTTGATATTGCGCAGTGTACCGCGACCATCCATATTATTTACAATACGATATGAGGCATCTTCTATAGCATCAAAGAGTACCACCTGGCGTTCTATATATTGTATAAATTTAAACAGTAAATCTTCTCGCTCCTTAACAGATGCATCACGCATGTACCTCTCAAAGAAATACTCAATAATCTCTGTAGGGTTCTTATTATCCTTATAACCGGCTTTACAAATAGAATGAAATAATGGTAATAAAACTCCAGTATTTGAAATGCCATCAAATGGAAGTGTCATAAATATAGCGTTATACACTTCATACTTGGATTTCACATTTGTATTAAATCTTTCAATTTTTGGCTCTCTTGACATGAATATTATTTTTATTAAAAGTACATAATCGATTATCACTTATTGTAAAAATCTATAGAATTTATAATCTCACAATAAGAGCTATGATTGAGAGGTATTAATTAAGAATTGGATATTATTTTATCTATTCTATTATAAAATCGTTATTTAAAAGTTGTTTTTTCGCTTTCGCGAAAGCGGAATATCACATACGTAACTATTCGTACTTTGACCACAATCACAACTCATAGAATAATGCTTCACATTTGTAATGATTTTGAAAAAAGACAAAAAAAAAGGTCAGCGATAGCTGACCTTTTTACTATTCTGAAATTAATGATTACTCAAAATCTGCATCTGAAATTCCTTCATTTACCTTAATTTCTGAAACATTAAACTCTATAGATTGAGGGCCAAAAGATTGACTCAACGTGAAAGGAAACATAATTCCTCCTACATCTTGATACTTACTATAAGCTATAGTTGTCTTTATAGTCTGCCCTTGAGCCTCTTGTACAGAGACTTCTTGAAGCTTAAGTCCAGTTTTTACGCTATAATAAGCCATTTTACCACCTTCTGCCTTTATGATATATGCATCTTCACCGTCTATTTTTTCTATACCTTCAAGGGAAACGCCACCGTTTAACCAGTTCATCTCTGGAAATGGAGAAGACTCTGCTTTTACCTTTGTAATATCATCTCCTTCAAGATCTTTACGTTGTCCTTGTGCTACCATGTATGCTCTCTCACCATCAAGAACTTGCTTAGAAAGTGAATTTCCTCCCATCATAATGTTTTGAACAAATTGATCTTTTACCGTTTTCTTAATTTCAAGATCTAAAGCCATTCCTTGTACGGTACCCTTTGCTTTTATGTAAACAGAATTTACTGCTGCAAGCTTATCTTTACCACCTATAGCAGTAATATAAGATTCCAATACTTTATTTACTGTTAAGTCTGCAGGAAGTTCTTTCTTGAATTCTGGCTTTGCAATAGCTTTACCATAAACATCAAAATACTTTACAGGCAAAGCTTTACCATTAATCACAACATTGTTAAGGTTATCGATAACCTCGCTACCTTTACCAGTTACTACTATTCTAGCATTATCGCCCTTAAACAATTTACTTGCAGCTTCCTGTACGTCTTGTTGAGATACTTTATCAATATTAGATAGGTAATTTTTATAAAAATCCTTTGGAAGTCCTTTGCTTTCTATGTTGTAAGCATAATTTGCAATAGTCTGTGGTCGCTCTAAAGCGAGTACAAAACTACCTGTATATTTTGCTTTTGCATTTGCAAGTTCTTCTACAGACACTGGCTCAGACCCCATACGGTTTATCTCTTTAACAATCTCTACCACAGAGCTATCTGTAACTGCATTACGCACGCTTGCTGTAGCACTAAAACGTGTTACCGTTTTCTCGTTAGACCCTATTCTAGAATATGACCCATACGTATATCCCTTGTCCTCACGTAAGTTGTTAAAAAGTCTAGCTTCTCCGCCTCCTCCTAAGATATTATTTGCAATAAGCGCAGGAAAATAATCCTCATCTGTCATGGTAAGGTTTACCGTATTTTGAACAGAAATTTCTGACTGTACAGCATTATCCATGTTGATAAAGTTAATCTCTGTTGCAGTAGCATTTTGTTGTTCTGAGAAAGGAGTTTGAGGTATAGTACCTTTTTTCCATTTCTTAAAATTGTTTGTTACAATCTTCTTTACGTCATCAAAGTTTACATCTCCTATAATAATTAAATACCCATTGTTAGGTCTAAAATAATCTGAGTGAAATTTCTTTACATCTGCAAGTGTCACATTATTTACAGTTTCTTCTGTAGTAAACTCCCCATAAGGATGTTCTGCTCCATAAGCTAGTACACTTTGTACACGACCAGCAATAGCGCTTACACTTTTCTCATTAGATTTTAATCCTTCTATAAGGCGTTCCTTTTCCTTATCAAACTCTACTTGTGTAAAGTTAGGATTGATACCAGCATCTGCAGTAAGTTCAATGAGACGCTCAAAATACTTTGATAATCCGCTTGCAAATGCACTTTGAGAACCAAAACTTATATTTGCTCCTAGGTAATCTACTTCTTCTTCATAAACATCTTTTTCAATATTTTGAGAACCTTTACCTAGCATAGATGATGTAAGTGAGGCTACTCCAGCCTTGTTACCTTCTACAATAAGAGGGTTATCTAATGAAAGTTGTATAGAGACTCTAGGTAATTTCTTATTTTCAACTACCATTACCTTTAACCCATTCTTGAGTTCAAAAGATGCCGGATCTTTTAGATTTATCTCAGGAGCTGGACCTGATTCAGGCTGCTTACTTCTGTCTACTTGTGCATAACCAGCAGTCGCTAGCATTAATAATGCACCTATTATGATATTCTTTTTCATTAATTTTCTTTTTGAGATTCTGGTAAATACTCTAATATTACACGCTCATTTTCTTTGAGGTACTTTACAGCAGCTGCTTTAATGTCCTCTCTCGTTATAGATCTGTAGATGTCTATCTCTGTATTAATAAGATTAGTATCATCATATAACATATAATTAGTTGCTAGTGACCCAGCAATTCCCTCTACGCTACTATTAGAGTTTACAAAACGATTTTCAAATTTGTTTTGAAGTTTTTGATAATCTCTTTCTGAAATTAAAGTAGTTTGAAGTTTTACAATCTCCTCATCCATCTCAGTAATAAGATCATCTAGAGAATTATCTCCTAGTGGTAATGCACCTATTAAATAAGAACCATAATCCTCTTGCGCCCCGCTAAAAGCAAAAACCTGTAATGCTTTTTTCTGATCATCTACAAGCTTTTTATAAAGTCTAGAACTTTTCCCATCACTTAATACAGAAGAAACCATATCTAAAACATAAGCATCTTTTTCTGTTTGCGCAGGAGTTCTATATGCAAGAAATATTGCAGGTATCTGGATGTTAGGATCATAAAATGTTTCTCTTACTGGAACCACAGGATCTTCTACAAATGTACTGCGTACAATATCCTTACCCCTTGGTATAGGTGCAAAGTACTTGTCTATCATCTCTTTAGTCTCAGCGATATCAATATCTCCTGCTACCACTAAAACGGCATTATTAGGAACATAATATGTATCACTAAATTTTTGAAAATCCTCTAAGGTTGCACTAGCAAGATGATCAAGAGATCCTATAGTAGTCCATTTATATGGGTGCTTCTTAAAAAGCATTTTTCCTATTACCTCTTGAAAACGTCCGTAAGGTTGATTATCTACTCTTAAACGCTTTTCTTCTTGAACAACCTCCTTTTGAGTATCTACCCCTATCTGATTGATGATAGGATGTAATAAACGTTCTGATTCCATCCATAAACCCAGTTCTAGATTATTAGAAGGAAAAACCTCGTAATAATAAGTACGATCTTGAGAGGTATTTGCGTTATTTTGTCCTCCGTTTGAAGAAACTATTTTAAACCACTCTCCACGCTCAATATTTTCTGTTCCTTCAAAAAGTAAGTGCTCAAAAAAGTGAGCAAAACCAGTTTTGCTTGGATCTTCATCCTTTGCTCCTACATGATACATTACAGAAGTTGTTACTACTGGAGCGCCATTATCCTGATGAAGGATTACGTGCATTCCATTGTCAAGATCATACTCTTCAAAGCTAACTTCTTGAGCTGTAAGGGCTGCGCCACTTAACAAAAGAGCTGCTAAAGCATACATTTTCTTTTTCATATTAGTTTTTAAAGTTATTGTTAGTATGTAAGTCGCAATCGTGTTCGATTGTTACACTATTACTTTGTAAATTTAAATACTCAGATATCAAATCGCAAGGTAGAAACTCCTTAAGTCCTACAAATCTCACGAAATATCGTTTGTTTTGAACGCTTTACCGTTTTTATTTAACTTTCTTGTAAATTAAGAGACACATCATTTTAGTATTGACTATTTTTAATTTTTATGAATAACTCTATAAATCGTAGTATTCTCACACTTCTTATCCTTGTATTTATGTCCGCTTTCGCGAAAGCGCAAGATCTTGCAGTACTCAAATATAAAGGTGGTGGTGATTGGTATAGTAACCCAACTGCATTACCTAATTTAATCACCTTTTGTAATAATAATATAAATACAACTATGAATAGTTCTCCAGTAGCTGTAGATGCTGGGAGTATAGATATTTTCCAGTATCCTCTATTACACATGACTGGGCATGGCAACGTCCTCTTTACAGATAATGATGTCGAAAATTTACGCAACTATCTATTAAGTGGCGGCTTTTTACACATAGATGATAATTATGGAATGGCCGAATATCTCCCAAAAGAGCTTAAAAAAATATTCCCAGATCAAGAACTTACAGAGCTCGCTGCTAGTCATCCTATTTTTTCTAACGCCTATAGATTTCCAAAAGGTTTACCAAAAATACATGAGCATGATGGTAAAAGACCACAAGCACTAGGTCTTTTTTATGAAGACAGACTTGTTGTACTTTTTACAACAGAGTCAGATTTAGGCGATGGCTGGGAAGATCCAGAAGTACACGGAGATCCTGAGAGCGTGCGCGAGAAAGCACTACAAATGGGTGCTAATATTGTAAAATATGCCTTTGAGAACTAATTTATATTCCTTTTAAAAATCTAAAACTTTGAAATTATACTATTACTGCAGCTCTTGTAAAAAAGAAAATAGCTTTAATACTAAAGCTAGTAATCGCTTCAAATTACAAGAAGAACGCGGCAATCATATAAATGACAGATGCAATCATTGTGGGACCCAAGTTAAAAGAAGAGTTAATCGAGTTCATGCAAAACCAGATATTAAAATAGTTTTAATTGGTCTATTAGTAGGTATTATATCGACTATAGTTTTATGGAATCTTGGATGGATAGCAAGCCTTACATTTAGTATTCCTATTCTTGCATTTTCATTTGCTAGTCAACAAGCTAGTAATTTTAATAAAGTAATGGTAGACGATAAATAAGTTTTCCTAAAATCCTAATTCCCTTACCGTGCAACTCGCTCACACTCATCATCAACCAGCAACTCACAATAAAAAAATTATTCTCATTTGTGAGCATATCACAAGCCCCGCAAATGCTGGAAGTATTTTTAGGCTTGCAGATGCATTTGGAATACAAGAAATAATTTTCTGCGGAAATCAACCAGAAATTAAAAGTAGTCGCTTACGTAAAACAGCTAGAAACACAGAAAAAACAGTTCCCTTTCGCGCAAGCGAATCTATAAAAAACACGCTGCGTGAGTTACACAATCTTTCCTTTACTAGCATCGCATTAGAAATTACTTCAGACAGCGTAGCCTTAAGTAACATAGACTTTACGGCCATACACAAGGTAGCTCTTGTGATAGGTGCAGAGCGACTGGGTGTTACTCAACAAACGCTGGAGCAATGCCATAAAATAGCACATATTAACATGTATGGTAAAAATAGTAGTATGAACGTTGCACAAGCAACTGGTATTGCATTTTATGAGCTCACAAGGTCATAATTATAGTATCTTGCACTTATAAATGAAACCACTTAAAGCAAAAATAATAAGCATCGGTATCCTGCGCGCCATTGGCGTTATTGTGGGTATATTGCTTATTATATGGTTCTTGTATATCATACAAAGCGTTATTATTTATCTCGCTGTAGCTGCCGTTTTATCACTAGTAGGAAGACCTATAGTTAAGTTTTTACGCTACTCACTCAGACTTAGCCCTACATGGGCATCTGTGGTGACCATTCTCTTACTCTTACTTATTATCATGGGAGTACTTGCCTTATTTATTCCTGTAGTAATTGACCAAAGCCAGCACCTTAGTCAGATCAATTTTGAAGATGTAAAGGTAAATATTAACAGGCTCTATGGGGAGATTGCATCATACTTTGGGATCAATAAAATGACCATCATACAAGGTGTGCAACAAGCAGATTTTGTAAAGAACTTTGACTTTGGTATCATACCGACTTTCTTAAATAGTATCATAGGAAACCTAGGTGCGGCTGGTATTGGAATTTTTGCTATTATTTTTATAACCTTTTTCTTTTTAAAAGATAATAGACTCCTAGTAAACGGTTTATTAGTTTTTGCTAGAAGAGGAAATGAGGGCAAATTTCTCCGTGTATTTGAAAAAATCAAATACTTACTTTCCCGTTATTTTATAGGACTTATCATACAGGTATTTACCATGTTTGTGCTGTATGCGATTATCTTGCTTTCCTTTGGTATTGATAATGCGCTTGCTATAGCCCTATTTTGTGCAGTTTTAAATCTTGTCCCATATATAGGACCACTCGTGGGTGGAGGCGTCATGCTGTTACTTGCTACTTCTAGCAATATTAATATGGATTTTAGAACCGTGATATTACCAAAATTATTTTGGATTTTTATATGCTATGCAGCTGCACAAATGGTAGATAATTTTATTATCCAGCCATTTGTTTTTGGTAATAGTGTAAAATCACATCCTCTAGAGATTTTTCTCGCAATCATCATTGCAGGATTACTATTTGGAATATTTGGGATGATTCTTGCCGTGCCAGTATACACAGCGCTTAAGGTGATTTCTAAGGAGTTTTTAAGTGAATATAAAATTGTCCAAAAACTCACACAAGATTTGTAATGAAGAGTCTGCTTTTAAGATCTGAAGTGATTGATTATTTAAAACATCACGAGCAAACGTCATTACATTCATTTATTCTCAAAGGAAGTCCGTTTAACGATATAAGTGTACAAGAACTTGCGCAACAGCTAGAGGGTAAACGCAAGGCTAAAGGAAAATTATCGTTGTGGCATGACACAGAAGGCATTTTATTTCCACCTAAACTCAATCTAGAACAAACCTCTTCACAAGCTACAGCGAGCTATAAAGCTAACCTTATAAAGAGTGATCGCATTGCAGATGGTACTGGAGGTTTTGGAATAGATGCTTTTTACTTTGCTCAAATAGCAAAACAAGTAACGCACATTGAGATGAATAGCGAACTTTCTGCTTTCGCGAAAAATAATGCTCAAATACTACAACAACCTAATATTGATTTTATAGTAGGAGATTCTATAGATTTTTTTTCAAAAACCGAGCAAAAATTTGATATCATCTTCTTAGATCCAGGAAGACGTACAGATGCCAAAGGGAAAGTATTTATGCTCAAAGATTGCCTGCCTAATGTTCCTTTATATAAGCATTTATTACTATCAAAATGCGATAGTTTATGGATTAAAACAGCACCATTACTAGATATAAGTGCAGGTCTGGAGGAACTTCAAAATGTGACAGAAATTCATATAGTGGCTCTCAAAAACGAAGTCAAAGAATTGCTGTGGAAGCTTACTACTAAAAAATCAAATGCACCAAAAATTACAGTTGTTAATCTAGATACTGAAGATCCTGTACTCACTTTTAATTATGATGCTATTTTTGAATCCACACCTAGCTATACAGCACCTCAAAAATATCTATATGAGCCTAATGCGGCACTTATGAAAAGTGGTGCCTTTCACTGGGTTTGTGACCATTTTAAAGTAAATAAATTGCATGAACACTCACACCTCTATACTTCTACACAATTAAAAAAATTTGCAGGTAGGCGTTTTGAAATAAAACAGGTACTGCCCTATTCAAAAAAAGTAACAAAAGATCTACAGCTAAAGAAAGCAAATATTACTACTCGTAATTTCCCTATGAAAGTCGAGGAAATTAGGAAAAAGCTTAAAATTAAAGATGGAGGCGACATCTACTTATTTTTTACAACACTCCAAGACGGTGCGCTCGTTGTTGTAAAATGTAGTAAAATCACATCATAGATGTACACTACTTCTTCTTAGGAGGCATAGGTCCGCGTTTGTGTATCACTAGACCATTTAAAAAATTACGTAGAAACTGATCGCCACATTCCATATATTTAGGATGATCTGGTTTTCTAAAAATAGCTCCTAGTTCACTCTTTGATACTTGAAATTCTACAAGTTTACAAATATCAATGATTTCATCATCGCGTAATTGAAGTGCTACTCGTAATTTTTTAAAGATATCGTTGTTCGTAAGAGGCATATTCGTCGGTTTTGGGTGCAAGTTACGAGATTAGGCAGACAATCTTTGTTCTATACTAGACCTAATTTAGTTAAAATGATACTTTTTACAAACTTTATTTAAGTGATTAATCGCCTATACAATGGCGATTACAAGGGTTTTAGCTTTCGCGAAAGCGTGTAAAAAACTATTTTAAAACAATTAACTACAATTAAGAGTTTCTGTATTAAATAACTGTAAGTTTGCAACTTAACATATTTAAATTATTACAATGCATAAAGGAACAGTAAAATTCTTCAACGAAACTAAAGGTTTTGGATTTATCAATGAAGAAGAAGCAAACCAAGAGCACTTCGTACACGTAACAGGACTTATCGATGAGGTAAGAGAAGGTGACGCTGTTGAGTTTGAATTAAAAGAAGGTAAAAAAGGATTAAATGCAGTAAACGTCAGAGTAATTGACTAAGCACATATAACTTTTTAGTTCACTTTTTTGAACTTAAAATGCCAGTCTCACGACTGGCATTTTTTTTGTCACATTATATAGTATTTTTGTAACGCTATGGAAGAAAGAAAACAAACACGTATTAATAAGTACTTAAGCGAGGTGGGCTACTGCTCCCGTCGTGCAGCAGATAAACTCATTGAGCAAGGTAGAGTAACCATAAATGGCCGAATTCCAGAAATGGGCACAAAAATCACTCAAGGTGACGACGTGCATGTAAATGGCGAGCTTATCTCTGCGCCATCAGAAAAGCCAGTATATATAGCGTTTAATAAGCCAGTGGGTATTGTTTGTACAACAGATACGCGTGTAGAAAAAGACAATATTATAGATTATATCAACTACCCTACTCGTATATTTCCAATAGGGAGATTAGATAAACCTTCTGAAGGTCTCATTTTTTTAACTAATGATGGAGATATTGTAAATAAGATTTTACGTGCTCGTAACAATCACGAGAAGGAATATGAAGTATGGGTGGATAAACCTATTACACCTTCATTTATACACCAGATGAGTAACGGTGTACCTATTCTTGATACGGTAACACGTAAATGTCATGTGGAGCAAATAAGTAGATTTCAATTTAAGATAATACTCACGCAGGGTCTCAATCGCCAGATACGCCGTATGTGCGAAGCACTTGATTATGAAGTAACGCGTTTAAAACGTAACAGAATCATGAACGTTTCACTGGACGTAGAGGAAGGAAAATGGCGCTATATTACAGAAGACGAAATGAAAGAAATCTATGTACTTGTAGCAGACTCTGAAAAAACGCAGGCAGAAAAAGATGCCGAACCAAAATTCAAAGACTTAAGAAGTTCTAGAAATAGATAATATTTAAATTGCGCTTTTGTGAAAGCGTAATTAAAGTGACTAGCAAATAAAAAAGGCAAAGCATTAATACGCTTTGCCCTTTTTTGTGAGCATTAATTACTCTTTTTCTTTTAATCGTTCTAATCTCTTTTTATCAGCCTCTTTTTTAGCCAATTCTGATTCTTCTCGATGCACGCCATTACCTATAGAAATAGGTTGTGGGTTGTCCCTTATAATACGTGCTTTTATTTCTTTTTCCCTCTCGGACTTGGTGGTATGCTCATCTAACTTTTTCATAACCTAAAGATACGCTGCATCCATTACTAAGATGGTTAATAAGTCGTTAAGAAAAGTTAAGCTTAGTTTAATGTAAAGCTCACTGCAATTTTAGTATTAATTATAAGTTCCCCTGGCGCAATAGTTTCTCCTGCACTACTATCCATCTCCATTGACATCATGCGCGCTTTGTAAGTAGGTTGCTGCGGTGAGGATGCTCCTTGCTCACTTATTTCAACTGCCTTACCTATAGACTGACCTAAGGCGCTAGCATAAGCTATGGCCTTTTCTTTTGCATTTTTTATTGCAGCTATCCTTGCATCTGCTCTTAACTCTTCTATTTTTGAAGAAGTAAATTGTACATGATCAATACGGTTAATTCCAGAATTAAGAAGTCCAGTCATTACAGCCTCATACATCTTTAAATCCTTGAGCTGTATGGTAAGCGTTTGGTTTGCATTATAATTATAAGTCTTGCTATTATAATCATAATTTTTATTGAGATTAATGTATTCCGTTTGCACATACTTACTGTCGATTCCTTGGGAACGTAAAAACTTAATCACCTTGTCTATTGACTGATCATTTTCTGCCTTTACTTGCTGCGCTTCTTTGCCTTGAGTTTCTACACGAACTTTGATCGATACTCCATCTGGTGTCACTTTTACAATTCCTTCTCCTGTAACATTTACAAGGGGCTCCATAGTACCTGTTTGTGCAGTTAGATGCATCACTGTAAATAATAATATTGCTATTGAGTATTTCATATCTGTTGTATTTGAGACAATTACTTCTAAAGAATTACACGAACATGTTTAAATTTTTCCCATTTTGAAAAGAATAAAAAATACTAGTATTGGAGCTGCAAGCGCAAGCACAATAGGTAATCTTACTTCTAATAGTTCTGGAACAGAAAAAAGTGCAATTGCATAACCTGCTATTGCTCCGCCAAAATGAGCATCATGCCCTATATTATCATTACGTTTTACCATCCCATATATAGTATACATCATATAACCTACGCCAAAAATCCATGCAGGCAGTCCATAAATGAGCATTCTAGGATCTAGCAAAATACCTGCATAAACGATACCCATTACAGCTCCACTAGCACCTACTGCTGTGTAGTGGTAATCATCTTTGTGGAGAAAATAGGAAAGTAAATTACCTAATAGTAAACTAGACACATAAATAACAATAAATTGTGTTACTCCTACACTATAAATTACTGGATTTGCAAAAAAAAATAAAGACAACATATTAAAAATAATATGCTGTGCATTTGCATGCAAAAAAGCAGAGGAAATCATTCTCACTTGCTCACCGCGTCTTATGGCTCCTATATTAAATTTATACTTTTCAAAGAATGTATAGTCATTAAAACCCTTCATAGAGAAGAGCGCATTTGCAATTATTATAACAATAGTCACTGGATGTAAATCCCACATAAATCGGTCTTTTACATGTAAAGATAGCTATATTTGTGCTATCAATTCCTTAACAAAACCTGAATGAAAATTGTTGTTTTCTGGATATTTTATCCTCTTTTATGGCTGCTATCTGTCCTTCCTTTTAAAACGCTATACATTATTTCAGATTGTTGTTACTTTCTGGTGTATCATATCATAGGTTACCGTAAAAAAACAGTGAGATATAATCTAAGGCTTAGTTTTCCAGATAAATCTGAGAGCGAACTTAAAACTATCGAAAAAACGTTTTACAGTCACTTCTGTGATATTTTTCTTGAGATGATTAAATCTATGAACATCAAGAAAGAGGAGCTGTTAGAACGTTACCAGTTTACAAACAAGGAGCTCATCACACAGTATGATAAAGATGGTTTGAGCACTTGCCTTATGATGGGACATTATGCTAGTTACGAGTGGATTTTCACCTTACAGCTCTCCATGGAAAATCCTGGTTATGCCGTTTATAAAAAAATAAAACATAAACAATTTGATGATCTTATAAGAAATATAAGAGGTCGTTGGAACACGTTTATGATAGACTCAAAAGAAACTGTACGTTACATACAACGACTAGAAAATGACCATAAAATAGGTACTTATGGCTTTGTAGCAGATCAAACACCTAGATATCAAAAAGCTCATTTCTGGACAGAATTTCTAGGACACGAAATACCATTCTTTACGGGGGTAGAGCGCATTGCCAAAGAGTTTTCACTACCTGTTATCTATTTTGGAACAGAAAAGATAAGTAGAGGCCATTACAAAGGTACTTTTGAATTACTCACTCCCGATGCTTCAAAAAATGCGCCTGGTGAGGTTACAAACGCTTTTGCAAAAGCGCTAGAAAAACAAATACAAAGACGTCCAGAATACTACTTGTGGACACACAAACGTTTTAAACTTCTAGGTAAAAAGGAAGAGATACTTTCTAACATACAAAAGAATAAAAAATCTTAAGAAAGAAAACGCTTATTGTTTTATTCCTAATGACCTAGGATAAAATTATGAATCTCTAGATTCTTAAATCATTAAAAACAAAAAAAATGGATTTCGTAACAAACGAAATCCATTTTTTTGTTGCTATAATATATTATATACCAACCACCTCTTTTATAGTAGCAATCATATCATTTGCGATTTGATCTGCATTTTCTTGTGTGCTTGCTTCTGTATAGATACGGATTATAGGTTCTGTATTAGACTTACGTAAATGTACCCAGTGATTTTCAAAATCTACTTTTACACCATCTACGGTAGATACGTCTTCATTTGCATATTTGGCAGCCATTTTTTCCAGTAAAGCATCTACATCAAGCTCTGGTGTGAGTTGGATTTTTTGCTTACTCATAAAGTATGGAGGATAACTAGCTTTTAGTTCGCTCACGGTAATTTTAAGCTTTGCAAGGTGTGTTAAAAATAATGCAGTTCCCACTAGGCTATCACGACCATAATGCGATGCTGGATAGATGATTCCACCATTTCCTTCTCCTCCTATTACAGCGTGTTGGTCTTTCATAGTTTGCACTACGTTTACCTCTCCTACAGCACTTGCAAAGTATTCTCCGCCATGTTTTCTTGTGATATCACGTAACGCACGTGATGATGATAAGTTTGAAACCGTATTTCCTTTAGTCTCTCCTAGGACATAATCTGCACAAGCAACAAGTGTATACTCTTCTCCAAACATTTCACCTTTTTCATCTATAAAAGCAAGACGGTCTACATCTGGATCTACTACTACGCCAAAATCTGCACGCTCCTCTACCACCATTTTACAGATATCACCTAGGTGTTCTTTTAATGGTTCTGGATTGTGAGGAAACTCACCATTAGGTGTACAGTATAACTTTACAGCCTCTACTCCAAGTTCTTCCAGAAGTCTTGGTATTGCGATACCTCCAGTAGAGTTTACACCATCTACCACTACTTTGAATTTGGCAGCCTTTATAGCGTCAACATCTACAAGTTCAAGAGCCTTTACTTCTTCTATATGTAAATCAATGTAAGCATCATTCTTTGTGATAGCACCTAGATCATCTACTTCGGCAAAGGTGAAGTCTTCATTTTCTGCATAGTTTAGGATTTTTTCTCCTTCTATACCGTTCAAGAATTCTCCTTTACTATTTAATAACTTTAAAGCATTCCACTGTTTTGGGTTGTGGGAAGCTGTGAGTATGATTCCGCCGTCTGCATGCTCCATAGGCACAGCAATCTCTACCGTAGGTGTGGTAGAGAGTCCTAAATCTATAATGTGAATCCCCATTCCTATTAAGGTATTCATCACAAGTTCTTGTATCATAGATCCAGAGATACGAGCGTCACGCCCTACTACCACTCTGTAGGTTTCTTTATTGCGGTCATTCTTGAGCCATGCTCCGTATGCCGCTGCAAATTTTACAGCATCTACTGGCGTTAGGTTATCTCCTGTGCGTCCTCCTATGGTTCCGCGTATTCCTGAAATAGATTTTATTAATGTCATAAATTATGCTATTCTGAGATTAGTTGTTAGTTGATTGATGACGCAAAAGTAAAGAATTGAACTCGATAGCTCTTATGGCGCTATTTAAATTATGTTTAAGTTTTTTTGCTTTCGCGAAAGCGTACCTATCCCAACATTGGTTTTTTACATTTTATTTGTCCCGTAACCATTGATAATACAACTTACAACGACTATCTTGTTCTTTATATGAACTTCTTAGCACATATATACCTTACGGACGGATTACCAATGGAAACCATAGGCAACTTTATGGCAGACGGTATTAAGGGTAAAAAATACTTAAAATACTCAGATGACATCCAGAAAGGGATCTTAATTCACCGTTGGATAGATAGTTATACAGATAGTCACCCCATTGTAAAACAAAGCACAAAGCGGCTTCACAAGAAATATGGACATTATTCTGGTGTGATAGTAGATATTCTATACGATCATTTTCTTGCCAAAAACTGGAACAACTATCATGACACGCCTTTAGATATATATGTTGTTGATTTTTATCAATTACTTGAGGATAACCACCACCTACTTACGAGCCGAATTCAGAATATGATGATCCCTATGATGGATCAAAACTGGCTACTCAGTTATGCGACTATGGAAGGGATAGGTACTGTGCTTTATAACATGAACATACGCACCAAACGCCGTGT
>Ga0114955_1000258_pt1 | contig 29866 bp, 25 predicted proteins | sample Porto_5metaG_FD_87302 | JGI IMG/M metagenome (GOLD analysis project Ga0114955, IMG submission 87302) | Marine algal microbial communities from Porto, Portugal - Porto_5 metaG | ecosystem: Host-associated > Algae > Red algae > Unclassified | place: Portugal: Porto | collected 2015-02-02 | reverse complement strand
TTCCATCTTTTCTATTTTCTACAATAGTGGCAACAGCTCCGGTACCTACACCTTTTACTGCACCCATTCCAAAACGGACTGCACCATTATCATTTACCGTAAACTTACGGAAGGACTCATTTACATCTGGGCCTAAAACCTCAAGACCCATGCGTTTCGCTTCTTCCATAAAGAACGTTACTTGCTTGATGTCGTTCATGTTGTTAGACAATACAGCAGCAAGATATTCGGCAGGGTAGTGCGCTTTTAAGTAAGCGGTTTGATAAGCAATCCACGCATAACATGTAGAGTGTGACTTGTTAAATGCATAAGCGGCAAATGCTTCCCAGTCTTTCCAGATTTTCTCTAGTTTTACTGGATCGTGTCCTTTTGCAGAGGCCTGCTCGATAAATTTAGGTTTCATTTTATCAAGAACCGAGATTTGCTTCTTACCCATTGCCTTACGAAGTACATCGGCCTCACCCTTTGTAAAGTCGGCTAGCTTTTGAGAAAGTAGCATCACTTGCTCTTGGTAGACAGTAATACCATAAGTTTCCTTAAGATACTCTTCCATGGCTGGAAGATCATATTCAATCTCTTCTTCACCGTGTTTTCTTCTTACAAATGATGGTATGTATTCCATCGGGCCAGGACGATACAAGGCATTCATTGCAATAAGATCTTCAAAAACGGTAGGTTTGAGAGATTGCATGTGCTTTTGCATTCCAGGAGATTCATATTGAAATATCCCTACCGTATCACCACGCTGGAATAATTCATACGTTTTCTCATCATCTAGAGGGAACGTTTCTGGATCTAGATCTACGTCGTGTCTATACTTGACGAGTTTAACGGTGTCTTTTATTAAAGTAAGGGTCTTCAGACCCAAGAAATCCATTTTAAGGAGTCCGGCTTCTTCAACTACCGAGTTGTCAAACTGGGTTACATAGAGATCAGAATCTTTTGCTAGTGCTACAGGCACAAAATTTGTGATATCGCTAGGTGTAATAATCACACCACAGGCATGAATTCCCGTATTACGCACAGACCCTTCAAGCTGCCTTGCTTGACGTAGCATTTGTCCTTCAAGATTATCTACTTGTTCTAGGGTGATAAGTTCTTGTACTTTAGGTAAGTCGTCAGATCTAAAGGCAGTGCGAAGCTCTGCATCTGTTTTTCCAAAAATCTTACGCAGCTTACTCATCGTAGGGATAAGCTTTGCTATTCTATCTGCATCTCCTAAGGATAAATCTAGAGCTCTAGAGGTATCTCGTATGGATGACTTTGCAGCCATGGTACCGTAAGTGATAATCTGCGCTACTTGATTTGCACCATATTTATCAATTACATATTGCATTACTCGGCCTCGACCTTCATCATCAAAGTCAATATCAATATCTGGCATACTTACACGATCCGGATTCAAGAACCTCTCAAAAAGCAAGTCATACTTAAGCGGATCAATATTTGTGATCCAAAGACAATATGCGGCCACAGATCCCGCTGCAGATCCACGTCCTGGCCCCACAGATACATCCATCTTGCGAGCCTCTCGTATAAAATCTTCTACAATCAAGAAGTAACCAGGATAACCCGTTTTTTCAATAACGTCTAGCTCAAAGTCTAGGCGTTCCACCACTTCTTCAGAGAGCTCTTCTCCATAACGTTTTTTTGCACCTTCAAAAACGAGATGCTTTAAGAAAGCATTTTCACCTCTTTTACCACCGTCAATAGTATCTTCTGGAGAGATAAATTTCTCAGGAATATCAAACGCAGGAAGTAGGACGTCACGAGCAAGCTCGTAAGATTCGACCTTGTTTACTACTTCTTGAACATTAAGAATGGCTTCTGGCACATCTGCAAAGAGCGTTTTCATCTCATCTGCACTCTTAAAGTAGTATTCGTCATTAGGTAATCCAAAACGATACCCTCTACCGCGACCTTTTGGTGTGGCTACTTTCTCACCATCTTTTACACAGAGTAACACATCATGCGCATCTGCATCAGATTTATCAATGTAGAATGTATTGTTAGACGCGATAAGTTTTACATCATGCTTTCGCGAAAGCGTAATTAACACAGGCATCACACGATCTTCATCTTCTTGCCCGTGACGCATGATCTCCACATATAGGTCGTCACCAAATTGTTCTTTCCACCAAACAAGAGCTTCTTCGGCTTGTTTTTCTCCTACGTTAAGAATCTTGCTAGGCACTTCACCATATAAATTTCCAGTAAGCACGATGAGATCTTCTTTGTACTGCTCAACAACATGCTTATCTATACGTGGAACATAATAAAAACCTTCTGTATAGGCTATAGACGCCATTTTACAGAGGTTTTGATATCCATTTTTATTTTTGGCCAAAATAACAATCTGGTATCCATTGTCTTTTTGGCTTTTGTTTTTGTGATCAACACATACATTAAACTCACAACCTATGATGGCTTTAAGGGGTACATGCTCTTCTGCTTCTCCTGCTTCTGTGAGTTTTGCGTTTTCCGCTTTCGCGAAAGCGTTATGACTTTTTACCGCTTTTGTAAAGTGAAAAGCACCCATCATGTTACCCATATCTGTCATAGCGACAGCAGGCATTTTATGCAGTGCAGCTGCTTTTACAATATCTTGAACGCTTGCGGTAGATTGTAATATGGAGAATTGCGAGTGGTTGTGAAGGTGAGCAAACTTTACATCAGATAGTTGTTCTTTATTTTCTGCTATCTCTGCTTTTGAAATCTCAGGAGTGTCGTCTTGAGCAGCGAGCGCTTGAGCAATTTTTGCAGAAGCTTTTTTAAGATTTATGTGTTTAAGCCCAATAAAAGTAATAGGCTGCGGATTAGATTGAGAGAATCTATCAAAATAATCTGGCGTAACATCTAGCTCTTCCTTTGTGTAAACGCGCTGGCGTATAAGCTCTAGAAAGCAACGTGTAGTTGCCTCCACATCTGCCGTGGCATTGTGAGCTTCTCCAAAACCTTCGCCAAATAGGTGTTTGTGTAGCTCTGTAAGTGTAGGGAGTTTAAATTTACCACCACGTCCACCAGGTAGCTGGCATAAGGTTGCTGTCTTCTCGGTACAGGTATCTAGTACAGGTAATTCTTGAAGATCATTACCTATGTTGAGCCGGTGAAACTCCGCTCCCATAATATTAGTATCAAAACCGACATTCTGACCTACTACATACTTTGATTTTGAGAGTGCAATATTAAATTTTGAAAGCACCTCAGAGAGTTCAATCCCGTCTCTTTCGGCTAGTGCGGTAGAGATACCGTGTATGCGCTCTGCGTCATAAGGAATATCAAACCCTTCTGGTTTGATAAGATAATCTTGGTGCTCTATGACGTTACCCATCTCATCATGCAACTGCCAAGCGATCTGAATCGCTCTAGGCCAGTTATCTGAGTCTGTAAGTGGAGCATTCCAGTTTTTAGGAAGTCCGGTAGTTTCGGTGTCAAAAATGAGGTACATAGGCGTAGAAAAAGTGGATATGAAAAGTACTACATTTTAGTGCTTTTTACATGAGAATACATGGGTGAGTTATCAACTTTTATGCACAAAAAAAATCCAGCCATTATGGCTGGATTTTTTAATTTATTTGATTTGCATAAGATCGTTATGCCCACTCTTCTAGTGTTTTTACTTCGTTTAATGCATTCTGGATGCTATTGCGTTGCTTTTCTAATACACTTCTTGTAGAACTAGGAAGTGAAGTTTCGGCTAGTACTTCATTGTATGCTTCTACGGAGGCTTTTTCTCCGCGTATTGCTTCTTCTAAAGTTGACTCGTCATCATCTGTTGAGAATGCCGTTTTTACGTCCATCCATGCTCTGTGCATATCTGCTTTGAAGCTTGTTCCCTTATCAACTTCTTGTCCAAAACTTCTTACCTCTTCCTTAATCTCATGTCCAAAGTTGTATCTGTCTTGTGCACGGTTTTGAAAAAAGTTTTTAAGCCCATTATTTTTTACGTTTTCTGCTGCTTTCTTGTAACCAGCTTCTGCATCGTATGACTTAGTTAATAGACTATTTAATTTATTTGCAACTTCTTCTGTATAGTTCATAATCTTTGTTTTTGTTGTTAGTAATGATTTAAAGATATGAGTATAAAACGCTACACATAAGCAGTTTAACTACCTTTAACCAGAAAGGTTGATAATTGGCTTCTTTTAACGTAAATCGATGTTAATTGTCTTAATAGTATGATAAGAAAAAGTGATACCAACCACAAAGAGTGTCATGGACACCAATAAAAATTAGCATAAGATTTTTTTGTTCCCAGTAACGATGAGATTATAAAGTGTTACAGCATAGACGGATGTTCTAGATATAGAAAGCTAGATAATTTAATAATTAATAATAAATGTTCCGTCAGTTATGGAAAATCCTTGTGCAGTCATAAAGTTAAACTCGCCTATGACTATGTTGTTTACTTGATCATTAGATAAGATAGTAACTCCTCCAGAAATAGCATTAGATATACCAGAAGGCGTCGTGTAACCCGCCGAAAAGTCTGGATTTGAGCCTATATTGTATGTGCCAGGAGTACTATTTAAAGGAAAGCTAACTGCTATGGAAGTAGAAGAAGTACGACCTACAATGGTGAGAACATTACCAGAAACTATTTTATTAATCACTATAGAATTAAATACTGTAGTATTAATGAGGGCTTCAAAACTGTCATTTACACTCTCTGGAGCCGGTTCAATTACTATGGGTGTTAAAATAGGAACTTGAAATATAACACCTTTACTAAACACAACAGTTTCTGATAGTGATGGCGTAAAAGCTGTAAAATTAAAATCACCGGTAATGGTGTTATCTGTATTGATTGTAAAATCTAGAACACCATTAGCTTGGGGTGACGCCGTTGTAAAGACGCTTCCTTCTTGGTTCGTATAGCTTGCAATATTATTGTTGTTCTGACCGCCAAATGTGATCTGAGTTTGGGCTTGGTCTCCTATTTGAAAACTTATAATTTCTGCGCCACGTTCACCACGTATAGAAAGTCCACCATCTGCATCAAAAAATGCTCTACTATCTGAAGTGCGCAATAATACAGTATCTCTAACACCTTGAAGAGCAGGAGAATTATCTTCTATAGTACTACAAGAAATAAATGTAAAAACAGAGATAAAAATTAGTAATAATTTACGCATAACTTAATATCAAAAATAGAGAGTAAAAGTACTTTATATTGAAGTTATAACGTAGTGAGTACCAGAAAAATTATATTATATTTGCACACTTAATTAAAAAACGGGGTCGGGTACCCCACAAATTAACTTTTATGTCAGTTAAAATTAGATTACAAAGACACGGTAAAAAAGGAAAACCTTTTTACTGGATCGTAGCGGCAGATGCTCGCGCAAAGAGAGATGGTAAATACTTAGAAAAAATAGGTACTTACAATCCTACTACAAACCCAGCAATCATAGACCTTAATGTGGATGCTGCTGTAACGTGGTTACAAAATGGAGCGCAGCCTACAGAGACTGCAAAGCGTCTTCTTTCTTACAAAGGAGCAATGCTTAAAAATCACCTAGCTGGTGGTGTGCGTAAAGGTGCACTTACTGAGGAGCAAGCAGAGGAGAAATTTAATGCTTGGGTTGAAGAGAAATCTGGTAAAGTAGATGCTAAGAAAGGTGACCTTTCTAAAGCAGAAGAAAAAGCAAAAGCAGATGCTCTAGCAGCTGAAAAAGTTGTAAATGAAGCTCGTATCGCTGCAGCACAACCAGAAGTTGTTGCTCAAGATACACCTGCAGAAGGTGATGCAGCAGCTTCAGATTCTGAAGAGTAAAAAAAATGTGAAGTGCAGTAATGCCTTCATAAAGTAGTAAGAAGAAGCCCTAATTTAATTATTAGGGTTTTTTTATGTCCTGTGTTTACTTATTACATCTGTTATATAGAGATAATACAATAGAGGGCTACTAAGCATTATTCCTTATCAATTAAGTAGGGCGTCTTTTTATAAGATATCCCGTATTTTTACATCCTATGAAAAAAGAAGATTGTTTCTATCTCGGAAAAATAGTAAGAAAGTATAGCTTTAAAGGAGAGCTTTTAGCTAAGCTTGATACTGATGAGCCAGATTTATATGTAGGTATGGATTCTGTGTTTATTGATTTTGGTCCTAGTCTTGTGCCATATTTTATAGAGTCTTCTCAGCTACATAAATCAAGTTTACTTCGTGTAAAATTTGAAGATATAGATACAGAAGAGGATGCAGATGATATGATAGGTGCAGGTTTATACTTGCCACTAGATTTACTTCCCGAGTTAAAGGGAGATCAATTTTATTTTCATGAAGTTGTAGGCTTTACTGCTGTAGATAAAGATTTTGGTGAGATAGGTACTATTACGTATGTAAATGATAGTAATACACAAGCTATTTTTGAAATTGATAGAGATGGTACGCAAGTGCTTATCCCTATGGTAGATGAGTTTATTAAGAAAGTAGATCGTGAGAATAAACAAATGCATTTTGAACTTCCTGATGGATTGATAGATCTTTATCTATAATGTCTTTAAAACCTTTTCATTTTAAAGAATTTACTGTTGCTCAAGATCGCTGCGCCATGAAAATAGGTACAGATGGTGTGTTACTTGGTGCTTGGACTTCTGTGGAAGAATTTCCAGATAGTATCCTTGATATAGGTACTGGGACAGGTGTTATTGCCCTAATGCTAGCACAACGCAGTGATGCTATGACTATAGATGCTGTAGAGCTGGATGATAATGCTTATGAGCAGGCTATAGATAATTTTGAACATAGTATTTGGGGTGATAGACTTTTTTGTTACCATGCACATCTATACGAATTTGCTGCAGAAATTGACGATGAGTACGACCTCATTGTGTGCAATCCACCTTTCTATATGGAAGCACTTAATGACGAGTCAAAAGAGTTGCAGCGTTTACGTTCTGCTAAGGACGGCGCTGCCATAGAGGCAAGAGAACAAGCACGACTGGAAGAATCAATGCCATTTGAATTACTTGTAGGTGCTGTAGCAAAGCTACTCTCAGAAGATGGAGCTTTCAATGTTATCATTCCTTATGAAAGGGAAGATGATTTTATATTATTATGCTCTAGAGCTGGTTTATTTCCCTCTAGAATCACACGAGTAAAGGGAAGCCCTACCTCGGCTATAAAACGTAGTTTGATGGAATTTCGCTTTCGCGAAAGCGTATCAAAAAACACTGAGCTCACCATAGAACATAAACGTCATGAGTATACAGAGGACTACATACATCTTGTTAAAGACTTCTATCTCAAAATGTAGTAAGAATTTTGGGCAGTGAAAACGTTTTCGTTATTTTTACTATGCAAAATAAAACGCTATGAGACCAGATCTTTTTGAAGCTCCTGATTATTATAATCTAGACGACCTTTTAACAGAAGAACATAAGTTAATACGAGATGCTGCGCGTGCCTGGGTCAAGCGAGACGTTTCTCCTATAATAGAACAAGCTGCACAGGATGCTAAGTTCCCAAAATCAATCATCCCTGGACTTGCAGAGATAGGAGCTTTTGGACCTTATATTCCTGAGCAATATGGAGGTGCTGGCTTAGATCAAATTTCTTACGGTCTTATCATGCAAGAAATAGAGCGTGGTGATTCAGGTGTGCGATCTACTGCATCTGTACAGTCTTCACTAGTTATGTATCCTATATGGAAATATGGATCTGAAGAGCAGCGCAACAAGTTTTTGCCTAAACTAGCTTCTGGTGAGTTTATGGGTTCCTTTGGACTTACAGAACCAGATCATGGGTCTAACCCTAGTGGTATGGTGACTCATTTTAAAGATATGGGAGACCATTATCTTTTAAATGGAGCCAAATTATGGATTTCAAATAGTCCATTCTGTGATGTAGCGGTAGTATGGGCAAAGAATGAAGAAGGGCGTATACACGGGCTTATAGTAGAAAGAGGAATGGAAGGATTTTCTACTCCAGAGACTCATAATAAATGGTCACTTAGAGCAAGTGCAACAGGAGAGTTGATTTTTCAAGATGTAAAAGTCCCTAAAGAAAATTTACTACCTAATAAATCTGGATTAGGAGCGCCATTAGGTTGCCTTGATTCGGCTCGTTATGGAATCGCTTGGGGTGCTATAGGTGCTGCAATGGATTGTTATGATACTGCATTGCGGTATGCAAAAGAACGTATCCAGTTTGGGAAGCCTATTGCTGCATTCCAATTGCAACAAAAGAAACTAGCAGAGATGATTACTGAGATTACAAAAGCACAATTACTTGCGCTAAGATTGGGCCAACTTAAAAATGAGGATAGAGCAACCTCTGCTCAAATTTCTATGGCAAAGCGTAATAATGTTGAGATGGCTATAAAAATTGCGCGCGAGGCACGTCAAATTCTAGGAGGTATGGGAATCACTGGAGAGTATAGCATTATGCGTCACATGATGAACTTAGAAAGTGTAATTACATACGAGGGTACTCATGATATTCACCTACTTATTACAGGATTAGATATTACAGGTGAGAATGCTTTTAAATAATATCTTGAATTAACGGTTAAGACCACTAATTGAGAATAAATAAAATGCCCTTTACACGTATGATGTAAAGGGCATTTTCACTTAGCAGTAATGGAATATAATTATCCGTTGATAGCTTCTACCATATTTATTTTCCCAGGTAACATTTGCTTAAGCATGTTTTCAATACCATTTTTAAGTGTGAATGTGCTTGAAGGACATCCACTACAAGCTCCTTGAAGGATTACAGAAACGTTTTGTGTTTTTGGGTCATAGTTTTTGAACATGATGTTACCACCATCACTTGCAACTGCTGGTTTTACATACTCTTCAATAATATTTACTATTTCCTTAGAAATATCATCTAAAGTCTCAAATTTTTCCTCGGCAATTGCTTCTGCTTGTTGAGGTGTTTTGAGCTGAGCTGCTGTTACAATCTCTTTACCATCTTGAATATAATCACGTATAAACTCTCTAGTTTCTGTAACTACTTCATCCCACTCTGCAACATCATACTTTTGAACAGAAATATAGTTTTCATCAAAGAAAAGTTCCTTTACATACGGTAGGTGAAACAAGGCTTTTGCCATAGGCGCATTTGCTGTATCATCAATACTCTTAAATTCAAAAGCAGTAGTTACAAGTTTTTTATTTGCAACAAATTTAAGTGTAGAGGGATTAGGGGTAGACTCTGCATAAACAGTCACAGGAATTTTCTTTGCAGCAACATCTTCTATGATTACGAGTCCATTATCATTAAGATAATCTTCTATTTGATTTGCAACTTCTTTTTGTACGTCTATCCATTCTACAATGTTGTATTTTTCTATAGCAACAAAGTTTTGAGTAATATATACTGTCTTTACAAATGGAAGATAAAATAGCTGTTGTGCAAGTGGCGAGTTTGCCGCTTCATCTATATTTTTAAATTCGTAGCTGTTATGATTAACTAGAAATTGATCTGCTTGAAATTTTTTAATAGCAGGATTAGAAGTTCCTTCTACAGAGATACTATATGTTGACATGGATCATTTTTTTACAAAGGTATGGAAGATAGCCCGTACTTGGTATATAAAGTAAAGGTAATGGGCTTTATGCATAGATACTCATAAGAGAAGTAACCTAAGGGCTGCCTTATCTCAAGATTATAATTAGTATTGATGTTTTATGGATGGTAGTTGGGTAGTTATATAGCGTTATGTATTGTAAAAAGTCCTATATTTGAGAGCTTTGGGAGGAGCGTGTTTTATACGTGCTACTCAAATTAAAAGATACGCCTGTTATCGTATTAATTTTTGCGATTTGTCGTTATACAGAAAAAGAAAAGTCCATGAGTCTAAAGAAGTCCTACTTTCTAATAGCATTATTTTTTGCACAGTTTGCGGTCGCGCAAGAAGGTATACCTGTATATCTTGATTATTTACAAGATAATTTATACCTACTTCATCCATCTATGGCGGGAGCTTCTCAAATCACGAAATTGAGAGGTACCGCTAGGTCACAATGGGCTGGAGTAGATGATGCACCAGCACTCCAAACGGTTAGTTTAAATGGACGTGTAGGCGAGAATATAGGAGTAGGTGGTATATTATTTAATGATAGTAATGGCTTTTTCTCTCAGCAAGGTGCTTATGCCACTTTTGCGTACCATTTAATGTTAGGACGTAATTATGTGGATTTAAATCAGCTTTCTTTTGGGATAAGCGCTGGGATTATTCAAGGAAAACTTGATGAAACTAATTTTGATCTTACAGATTTTGATCCTGTAATTTCAGGTATCGAACAGAGTGATTCTTACTTGAATATAGATTTTGGAATGTCTTATAATTTTTTAAATTTTTCAACGCACTTTACAGTTAAGAATGCAATCCCAGTAAAGCGAGATATTTTTAGTGAAGATTTTGAGCCTAATAATCAGCGTCGCTATTTATTATCTATGGCATATACTATTTCTCCTAGCTATTCTGAATGGAGTTTTGAGCCATCTGTGTTATTTCAAGCAACAGATAGTACTGGAGAGGCTACAATAGATGTAAATGGTAAGGCATATTATAAAACAGACTGGGGTAGATTATGGGGAGGACTTTCTTATAGAAGAAGTTTTGATGGTGCAGAGTTTACTGCAAATGGAGAATCTGTAGAGATTCAAAAACTTCAATACGTAACCCCTTTTGTAGGAGGAATGTATGATCGTTTTATGTTTGGGTATACCTATTCTTATCAAAGCAACTCTGTGGTGCTTACTAATGGTGGTTTTCATCAAATCACCCTAGGTATCAACTTAGGTAAAAATAAAGAACCTTATGATTGTAATTGTCCAGCTATCAACTAGCTTTTAATGATACATATCGTATAAGTATAAAAAATCCCTCGCCAGTTATGGTGAGGGATTTTTGAATTAAGGTGCTATTTAAAAATATATTCGTTATTCATTTGATGCCATCAACGCAAGAAATTTATCTAGATTAGGTAGAATTAAAATTCTCGTTCTTCTATTTCTTGACATATTCTCTTTGGTGTCATTTTCTACTAAAGGAACATAACTACTACGTCCAGATGCGATAAGTTTTGATGGGTCTACATTGTGTTTAGTTTGTAGCTCACGTACGATTGCCGTAGCACGTTGTACACTTAGATCCCAGTTATCTTTAAGGTAAGAGCCTTTTTTTACAGTACGGCTGTCTGTATGACCCTCTACCATCACCTCTACAGCTGGTTCAGAATTTACAACAGCAGCAATGCGTCTTAGAAGTGCATCTGCTTCTTTGCTAACGCTGTAGCTTCCAGAGCGAAATAACATTTTATCAGAAATAGAAATCTGTACTACAGTATCATCTATATCAATATTGATGTCATCTAAGGCGCCAGCACCGTAAATATCCTTATCAAGGTTGCGTTTAAGTTTGTGAGATACTGCAAGATTCATAGAGTCCTCTAGTGTTTGTGCTTGCGCTAGTTCGCTAGGATCAATATTTGCAAGCGAGGCTCTTAACTTCTGCTTTGTGTTTTCTGACATTACAGTACCATTCGTAGTAATCTCAAATTTAGCATCGTTAGAAGCTTGTAAATCAACGTTAGTGTCACGTAAAGAATTGATTTTAATATTGTAGTCATCTACACGTTGTTCTATAGCCGCATATTTTGCTTCTATTTCCTCTTTTTCAACTTTAGTCTTAGTCAAAGTGACTTTTGTAGTGTCATACTCAGATTGTAACTGAGTATATTTCTTTTTTGAAACGCAAGAGGTAAGTGCTCCAGCAGTCATTGCAATAAGTAAGGTATTCTTTGTAACTCTTGAAATAATCATAAATATTCAGTTTAGTGTTTACTTCTTAATTATACGGCGAGAGGTTTTTGTATAGACGTTAAGGATATCATAAAGTAAAACATCGTGCATACCTTATTAGATGCACGATGTTTATAATTAGATTTTTGGAATAGTTATTCCCACTTATAATTTTTTGCACGCCCTTGTTTTTTAACAGCATCTATAAGGGCATTTCTCAACGCGTTGTCTTTGGTATCAATCTTGGAGCTAATAAACTTTTTTCTTTTTGTATTAAGTGCGGTTATTTCTTGCTGGATTTTAATTCTTTCCTCTTTTTTCTTGGCAACATATTTTTTTATTTCCTCATTAGTTTTTCCTTTAAGCTCTTCAGGCAGCTCTGTTTCCTCAATAGCTATAATAATTTCTTCATTTTCCTCTACGGCATCTACAAGGTCCCAGCTTGTATTTTTATATAGTCTAGAGCTTTTACTAACCGCACGTTTTACAGCATTTGCATTTCCGTATGATTTAGCATTGCTATCTTGACTGCTTTGTAACTCCTTTTTAGAAGGTGCGAGGTTCCCATACCCTACATACGTTTTATTAAGTTCTTCGTTCTTTTGTAATATGGTATCATCATAAGGAGATGGAATGTGTACCGTAGCACGATCGCTATTTATGGCAATATAATCTCCTTGTGTAAGTGATGCGCCGTCCTTCCATCTAGTTGCTATCCCCTCATTATATTCACCACAAAAAATAGTATTTATAGTAACGTCTTTTCCGCAGGCCTCACTTGCTGCATCTTGATAACGTACAGGGCCTTGGTCAAAAGGCTCATTACCGGCTATAAAAATAAGATTGAGATCACCTGCATTCTTCCCCCAGTCTAATTGATGTAGCGATGTCTGTATCACATTACCGCAATACTCATTACCTCCATTTGTTGTAAGTGTGAAGAGGCTTTCAGAAATTTCGTCTAGATCTGTACTAAAAGCACTTACCATGCGTATGTATCCTTCCCTTGCATTGAGTCTGTCATTGCCATATTCATAAAGTGCAATCTTAAGGTCTGGACGGCTCTCATTGCCGCATTTTGCTTCAGCTAGTTCATTTACTAGCTCCCATAATTGTGCTCTTGCTTGATCTATAAGACCATCCATGCTATTAGAAGTGTCTAAGAGTAACGCTACTTTAATGGTATTTTGGACGGGATCTTTTTCTAATGATGAGGTGTGATTTCTTTTCGCTTTCGCGAAAGCGTACTTATCCACATGTACGTTTTTGGCGAGTAGTCCGTTGTGCATAGCTAGTGTAATTGCTAGAATAAAAAGAGTTTTCATTTGTTGATTTTTATGATGAATAGTAATCAAAATTATCATTATGAAAAGTCAAATTTTAGGTTCAATGAGGGAATAGGACCTATGAATGAGTAAACGACCTTGTGTGATTAGTAAGAGGAACATTTTTGTACGTAAAACCATGAAAATAGGTGTGTTTGCTTCTTTTATGATTTTAAGATGCTATTTTTTTAGAGTAAGTTTGATCACAATGAGAAAGCGTTATCACATATTATGTACACTATTCCTGCTATTAGGATCATATACGGGCTATGCACAACAAGAGCGAGAAGCAGTGAGTAGGAGTACAAATCAAGTGTTTACATTGCGAGGAAGTATATTAGATACGGAGTATATGAAGCCTGTTGCCAGAGCAAATGTGGAGGTTACTGGAGGTGCTTATACCACTTCTGGTAGTGATGGAGAGTTTAGGATAGCAGCCAAAATAGGCGACGAGCTTGTAATACGTAGTGAGGATTTTGAGACGGTCTTTTACACGATTAAAGACAAGCAGCGCATCAAACTAGAGGTAAGACCTCTCGAAAAACAAGCCGAATTTGAAGAAATTTTAGACATAAAAGCAGCTCCTGTTACATTTAGTTCATTAATTAATCAAGCATCACTAGTATATAAGAAAAATGCTGCAGCTGGTGTAGATAAAGTCGCACAAGCGCTTTCTATACCTTTTATTACTATTAATGAACGCGCAAAAAGTTTTACACTTCTAGGAGATATTTATAGCCATTGGAAACAGTATGATCTTGCAGTAACTAACTATAAGCTCAGTATTAAAAACGTACCAAGTATTCCAGTTAAAATTGCGCTTGCAAGTGCGTATTACAATAATAAAAACTACCAAGAATCTATACGATTATACACAGAGCTTGCTAGCATGAAGCTTACTGCAAGCCAGCAAATAACGGTAAAGGAAGGACTAGGTGATGCTTATGTCGCGACAGGTGATTTTATAACCTCCATCACAAATTATGAAGAGGTAGAAAAAAAAGTGTCCCAGCTTCAAAAACCGTCAGACGCGGCGAGACTTAATACAAAAATAGGAGATGCTTATGATCAACAAGGAGCACCGCAAGCGGCTGCTTTAAATTACTCTAAGGCTGCCGAGTTATCTAATATTGAAAAAACAGAATCGTCTGTAAGAGCAAAGACAAAGGTTGCAGATTATTATAGTAGGAATAAATCTTATGATGCAGAGATAGAATTGCGTAAATCTGCAATAGAAGATATGAACCTTGTTGCACCAGATGCTATAGCTAATGATGATGTGATAACGGTCCAAAAGCAAAACTATAAAATAGGTTTTGCACTTGCTGCACAAAATAAATACGAGGAGTCTATACCTTTTCTAGAAAAAAGTATAGAAGAAGCACGTGATAAGGAAGACCTTATAGTCGAGAAAAATGCAAGACGCAGACTCTCTGAGGTGTATCGTGATAAAGGAGATCTTGATAAGGCAAAAGAGGCTTATGAGGCATATAAAAATATTGTAGACCTTAGTTATAGTCGCAAGGAGCAAGAAATCTCCCAAGCCACGCGTTTTGCAAAAGATATTACAGAAAAACAAAATAGAATCATTAGTCTTGAAAAAGACAGACAGCTTAACGAAAGTCGTTACCAGCTAGCTTTTCAAGAACAAGAACTTGTAGAGGCTAGAGACACACGGCAGAAGATAATTATAGGATCACTAATTCTCGTTACTGCATTGCTCATGCTTACCGCTTTTTTTATGTACAGAAGTAGTAAGAAACAGCACTATGCAAATAACCTACTAGCTCTTAAGAGTTTGCGATCACAAATGAATCCTCACTTTATATTTAATGCTTTAAATTCTGTAAACAGCTTTATTGCTACAAATGATGAACGTACGGCAAATAGATATCTTTCAGATTTTTCTATACTTATGAGAGCTGTTTTAGAAAACAGTGAAGAAGATTTTATACCGCTTTCCAGCGAGATAGATCTTATAAAAAGATATACGATGCTTGAACATTTTAGATTTAAAGATCGTTTTGACTACAAGATTGAGGTAGATGAAGCGCTAGACGTAGATGCCTTTATGATACCGCCTATGTTATTGCAGCCTTATGTAGAAAATGCTGTATGGCATGGAATGCGATACAAGGAAGAGAAAGGCATGCTAGGTATACACTTTGACCAAAAAGATGAGCAAACGGCAATGATAACTGTGCTAGACGATGGTGTGGGACGTAGCCGTAGTAAGGCCTTAAAAACAGATAACCAGAAGAAACAGAAATCTAAAGGAATGGGGAATATTAAAAAACGTATTGCTATTCTCAATGAGATGTACGGCGACCGCATTGCAGTAACAGTCTCAGATGTTTTTGATACAGGAGAAGGCACAAAAGTAACCCTTATTCTTAAAAAAGTATAATAAATGAAACTTAGTACCATCATAGTAGAGGACGAGGAGACCAGTAGGGAAATCTTGCGCAACTACCTCTCAAAGTACTGCCCTAAAGTTCACATAGTAGGTGAAGCGGCAAATGTAGATGAAGCGCTCGTTCTTATACGTAATCACGAGCTGGATCTTGTATTTTTAGACGTAGAGATGCCTAAAGGAAATGCCTTTGATTTACTAGAGCAAGTAGGAGACCGTACGTTTGAGACCGTTTTTGTAACTGCATATAATCAGTATGCTATGGATGCTCTTAATACGCATGCTTCTTATTACTTATTAAAGCCAGTGTCTATAGATGAACTTATAAAAGCGGTAGATTATGTAAGTGATGTAAAAACAAAGGAAAATGCCTTAGAGAATAAAGTACTTACAGCGCATAGTATTGATAAACAAGGCAAAATAACGATTCCCGTTCAAGATGGTTTTGAAGTGATCGCTGCACAAGAAATTTTGTATTGCAAAGCAGATGATAATTACACCATGATTTTTTTAAAAGGAGGTGATAAAAAACTGGTAAGTAAAACGCTCAAATTTTTTCAAGATGCGCTTACAGATTTTGGATTTGCACGTATTCATAAATCGTACTTAGTAAACGTAAATGAAATTACGGCCTATAAAAAGGGTAAAGGAGGAAGTGTAGTATTAAGCAGTGGCAAGGAGGTGATGGTATCTGCAAGTCAAAAAGCAAACTTGCTCACCTATTTTCAATAAGTAGTGAGGTTAAAAATCTAATGTTTTAATGGAGATATTTAATGGTGGAGTTACGCTTTCGCGAAAGCGTACTAAGACCTTTTCTAGAATACTAGGATCACCATTTGTAAAAAGTGTATGTGTAACGCCACCCGCGGTCTTATAGTTGTCTCTTGCGATAAGCACAGACTTAGTCTGGCGTGCTACCGCAAGTCCAGAATCTATTACAGTAACCTCTGGTGGTAGCAATTTGTGGAGCAGTGGTATGAGGTAGGGATAGTGACTGCATCCTAATACAAGGTAATCTATATGCTGGTCAAGCATAGGTGTGAGGTATGACTTAAGAAGAGTTGTTAGATATGGACTACTCAGGTCGCCCTTCTCTATAAGTGGTACAAGTCCTTCTCCTATAACTTCAATTACTTTTGTACCTGACGCCCACTTTTCTGATGTATGTTGAAACAAGGTGCTATTAAGCGTGCCTTGGGTTGCTAGAATGCCAATAGTATTACTTTTTGAGTTGAGTGCAGCAGGTTTTATGGCGGGCTCAATACCTACAAAAGGGATGTCATATTGAGCTCTTAGATAATCTATCGCATTTGTAGTAGCTGTATTGCATGCTACAACGATAATTTTTGCGCCTAGGCTTATGAGTTTTTCTGTATTCTTAACAGAGAGTTGAATAATCTCTTCTTTAGACCTTGCTCCGTAAGGTGCATATTTACTATCGGCAAGATAAATAGTATTTTCGTGAGGTAGCTGGGTTACTATTTCTTTCCATATAGAGGTGCCCCCTATACCGCTATCAAAAAGCCCTATATTATTCTTACTTTGCATATATCTAAAATAAAAAACTGCCCTTTAATTAAGGGCAGTTTTTAATATTTGTTTTCGCTACAGCGAAAGAATATTTTAAATTATATTCCTAAAGAAGCTTTTGCGTCTGGCATTAAATCATATCCGTCTGCCATGATTACTCCTGCAGCTCCAGGTGTAGAGTCAAGCACAAAATCAAATCCTTTTGCTCTCGCTACTTTTTGAATCGCAAGTCTTGCTTTTTCAATAATAGGTTTGATAAGTTCTTGTTGCTTACCTTCAAGTTTTTGCATAGCACCTTGTTGATACTTTACAATATTTGAACGTGTATCTTGTACTTCTTGCATGCGTCTTGTATTCTCCTCGTCAGTCTGAGTATCTACTTCACGGTTATAACGCTCTAGCGTTTTCTGAAGCTCTCCACCCATAGAAGAAATTTCTGCATCGTATGATTTTTGAAGCTTTTCAAGCTCAGACATTGCACTCTTATAAGTAGGCATAGCTTCTACAAGAGACTGTGAGTTAATGTGTGCAACTTTGCTTTGTGCTTGCATAGCGCTGCTCATTCCTACGATAAGTGCAATTGCTGCTAATACTTTTGTAAACTGTTTCATTTTAATCTAATTTGAGTTAAGTGTAATAATTAATAAGGGTTATCTGCCACCACCGTCGGTATCATCTTCCGCTGGAGTAGTAGTTTTCTTTTTTCTTGCTGCAAGGATAGAATCTCTTTTTGCTTTCCTTAAAGCAATAATGGAATCTTTCTTTCTCTTCCTATCTGCAAGAGTAGCTTCTATTGCCGCTTTTGCATCTGCTGGAGCCCTTCCTGCTGCAGGTGTACTTCTGCTGCTCGGCTCAGTTGTTCTTGCGTCACGCGCTTTTTGTGTAGAATCTTTCTTGCGCTGGCGAGCTTCTAGTAATAATCTTCTTCTTTCTTTAAAAGCAGCATTGCGTTCTGCTTTTTGGGTTTCTTTATCTTTATTACGCGCCTCCAGAGTCGCATCACGTTCGGCAGTTTTTGCATCTAGCTCGCGTTGTCGTTGTTGGCTCGCTTTATCTTGCTCTACAGTTTTTGCTTCATCTATATCAAAATCTCTTTCACCTTTCTTACTGTTTATTTGGGTGCGCTTTGCGGCTCGTGTGATACTCCTAAGCACTTGATCGCTTATGTCTAATCTATCTGCCGTGTAAAGCATCATTAAATCTGATGATTTATCAAAAACAAGGTCAAATTTCTTGGCTGTAGATATTTCTTGTACCGCATTAAACACTTGATCTTGTACTGGCTCCACAAGCTGTCTCCTTTGTATGGCAAGATCTCCACCAGGTCCAAAACGTTTTTGTTGATAAGCTACTATTTGATCTCTTTCAAAAGCGATTTCTTCATCACGTTCATCTATAAGCTCTTTTGTGAGTAAAGCTCTCTCATTGTCAAGTTGCTTTTTCATGCTAGCAACATCTTCTAGTTTCGATTCAATCTCAACTTTCCATTTACCTACCTTGTCATCCAGCTGTGCAGATGCTTCTTGATATTCAGGAACATTTTCAAGTATATAATCCATGTCAATATAACCTATGCGTACACCGCTTGCTCTTTGAGCTTGTAGCGAGGTAGATAGCAACATTGTTGCGATTAGTAAAAGAAAAATGTGTGTTTTCATAATTTCATAATTGCATTAGAAATAACCGTGCCAAAAATTAAAACTGCTGACCAATAATGAAGTGTGTTTCCCACCCATTTGCTCCTACAGTGCCAGGAATTGGGTCGAACCCATATCCAAAATCTAATCCTAATAATCCAAAGGCTGGCATAAATATACGAATTCCTGCTCCAGCAGATCTACTCAATTGAAACGGGTTATAGTCTCTAAAATTGTCATAAGATGATCCAGCTTCTGCAAATGTTAATGCATAAATACTTGCTTGCGGGCTAAAGGTAATAGGGTATCGTAATTCTAGACTAAATTTATTATAAATCGTAGCTCCATCATTTGCTTGATTGGTATTAGAAATTGCTGCTCCTCTATCTATAGGTGTGACCGCTTGGTTAGGATAACCTCTTAATCTTACGATCTCTCTACCATCAAGTGCAAATCCACCTAGACCATCACCTCCTAAGAAGAAACGCTCAAAAGGAGGAACTCCTCTATCTTGATTGTAGGCTCCTAGCCATCCAAATTCGATGCCAGATTGTAAGACAAATTTACCTACAAGTGGTGTATACCATTTACCATCAAATTTTACTTTGTAATATTCTAGCCAGTTAAAACGCTCTTGATCTATACGTCCTATCTCATCTCGATCTTGGTTCGCCTCTGCAATCTCACGATCTTCAGCTAGTTGTTTGTAATCTGTACCGTTCCAAGCAGAGTAAGGAAGCGTAAGCTTTGCTGTGATGCTTATATCAGATCCACTAGTAGGGAAAATAAGGCCACCATATATTTCTCGGCGACTAAGTCCTATAGTGTATGCTAGGTTTTCTGATGATCCATTACCAAATGTAAAGAGACCTGTGTTGTAGTTCTGTAAATCAAAATGCTGGAAACTAAGTGCATGAGAAAGACTAAAGTTACCATCTGGCCACGTAAGGCGTTTTGATAGACCTATGGAACCTCCTGTGATTAAAAACTTCCTATCTCTATCCACACGGTCTCTTGCATTACCAGTATTGTTACCTGTAAAAAGAAATTGTATGGTATGAGAAAAGGATACAGAAAATTGTACTGGTTTTTTTCCTCCAAACCATGGGTCTGTAAGTGATGCACTATACGTCTGGAAAAACTGACTAGCCTGTGCTCTCAAAGAGAATTTCTGCCCATCCCCCATAGGAAGCGGTTGATATGCATCTTTATTAAAAATATTTTGAATGGAAAAGTTGTTGAAAGAAAGACCTAGTGTACCTACAAATCCACCTCCACCAAAACCTCCTTGAAGTTCTATCTGGCTAGCACCTTGTTCTACCACATTATACTCTAAGTCTACAGTACCTCCTACAGCATCAAAGTTATCAAAGTTAGGGGTAAGCTGTTGTGCATCAAAAAATCCTAACTGCCCAAGTTCTCTTATAGTACGAACTACAGCTTCTTTACTATAGCGCTGTCCAGGCTTAGTGCTTAGTTCTCTATAGATTACCTTATCTTTAGTCTTGTCGTTCCCTTTTACGGTTACTTTATTAAAATAAGCAAGCTTTCCTTCTGATATACGAACCTCAAAATTAATGGTGTCATTTTGAACACTAGTCTCGACGGCATTAATATTTGAAAATAAGTAACCGGTGTTCTGGTATAAATTTGCAATGTTATCTGCATCAGGATTTGAGTCATCTTGAATACGTTCTTTTAAAAGAACACCATTATAAACATCTCCTTTAAAGAGACCTAACTGAGTCCCTAATTGATCATCCGTGTAAACAGTATTTCCTATAAAATCAATGTCACCTATGTAATATCTATTTCCTTCTTCTACATTAATTTCTACAGTGATACTTTTTTCATTATTCTTTATTATTGAATCAGAAACTACGCGGGCATCACGATATCCTTTTTCTTTATACTTGTTTATAATGGCAACTTTATCGTCTTCATAATCTGCTTTGATAAACTTAGATCGTTTCCATACACGCCAGATTTTCTTTTCTTTTGTGTTTTTCATGGAACCTAAAAGCGTTGCCTTTTTAAGTTTCTCACGACCATTAAAATTGATATCGGCTATTTTTACGCGTTGTCCTTTATCAATATTTACAATCATATTGACTTTATTAGCTCCTGTGCTATCTTCTGTAGGAATTGTGTTTACAAAGACTTTGGAGTTTAGGAATCCTTTTTTCTTGTAATTATTTTCAATATAATTTTTAGTAGTCGTTTCTAAGTTTTCTGTGACTTTAGCCCCTTTATTTAGGCCATTATCCTTTATAAAACTTGACCCTTTCTTCTGTTTAATTCCTTTAAACTTAACTTCATTAAGTTCGGGTACTTCAATAATGTCTAACTGTAAATCTACCTTATCGCCATTTACAGCAGTAACGTATAAATTGATGTCAGAAAAGAGTTCTAATCCCCATAATTTTTTAATGACACTTGATATCTTTTCTCCCGGAAGAAAGATGCGTTCTCCTACACGAAGACCTGTAAAAGCAATTACAGTATTTTCATTATAAGTAGAGACTCCACTTACTTTGATATCTGCAATTTCATATTTGACTTCTGGATCTAGCGGTAGTTCTCTTTGTGCCTGTACAAAAGTAAAGCTCAAAAGAGCCAAGAAAATCATCCATTTGCTCACTCCTTTAGATAAAGGAGATGCACTATTTAATTTGTTCACTTGTCTTTCCAAATCTTCGTTCTCTTTTCTGATAATTGTAAATAGCGTCATGTAAATGTTCCTTTCTAAAATCTGGCCACAGTATTTCTGTAAAATAGAATTCAGCATAGGCTATCTGCCACAACAAAAAATTACTTATTCGTTGCTCTCCACTTGTACGTATTAACAGATCTACATCCGGCATGTCATGGGTGTAAAGATGCTCATTAATACAAGATTCATCTATTTCAGCTGGCGAAATTAGGTTATTTTTAACTTTATCGCTTATTTCTATCACAGTTTTTATGAGCTCCTCTCTACTGCCGTAACTTAGTGCTAGTGTGAGTTTAAGCCTTTTATTGTTCTTTGTTTTTTCTATAACCTCGTTTAATTCTCTCTGTGCTTTTTTAGGTAACGAGTTTGTGTTTCCTATAGTGTTAAGGGACACATTGTTGTCTTGTAAGGTGGAGATTTCTTTCTTTAAGGAAGATACTAGTAGATTCATTAAGGTGTCTACCTCTGCTTTAGGACGGTTCCAGTTTTCTGTAGAAAAAGCATAGAGCGTGAGGTAAGGAACGCCTAGCTCTGCAGCAGCCTCCACAGCTTCTCTCACTGCCTTAGATCCTTTTTTATGACCTACTGCTCTGAGGAGTCCTTGTTTTTTTGCCCATCTCCCATTACCATCCATAATTATGGCAATGTGCTGGGGTAATTTTTCTTTATTAATCTGGGCAAGTACGTCCATTATTTATTTAAAAAGCGCAGAAACAAGGTCTACGGCCAAAGGTAAAACTCACGGTCAATCCCGTAAATACATACCAATCATTATTATTTTTATTTCCTAATCGCAGTGTATCATCATCTGCGGGATTACTGCCATCTACATTATCTGTAAATGTATATCGTGCACCACCTTCTAACGCAATAACCATGGTGCTATTTACTGCGACTTTGTACCCTAGTACTATAGGAATTGCAATGTCTACAGCATTGCCACTTGCAGTCACACCTTCTATTCTTGATATGTTCTCGTGGCTAAAAGCGGTGAGACCAGTATACAAGTAAGGTGCATTTGCATTACGATCTTTAAACATGTCAAACTCCCAAAACGTGTACTCTAAGCCTAGTGATATTTCTTGTAAACTACTCGTAAAAGATAACCCTCTACTTTGCCTTCTAGCCTCATTGCTATCTTCATCATTTCCTTCTAGCTCTGTGAATAGTGCTGTAAATCTAAAGGAATGTCTTGCGCTTCGGTTCCATTTTACAATAGCTCCAAACACGGGTTTATTAGGGGCAAAATAACTAGTAGATCCTATGTCTGCCACGACATTAGATCCGCCTAGAAATCCTCCTATTTCATAAGTTTGTGCTTGCGTTTCAATATTCCAAAAAATGGCGATTAAAACAATCGTCAGGTACTTCATATAACGTCAAAAGTTTGCAAATATAACAATTCTGTGGTCTTACTAGCAATTAGGGATTGCTAAGATGGTGTGGGTGTATATGCGCTTTCGCGAAAGCGTACTTTCATACACCATGGTAACTCTTACAGAAAACATCTTAAATGTATAAATATTGCCTAGTTTCTTTTATCTTCTCCCCAAAGCAGTTTATGTCTAAGTGTTTTTAAGAAACTATCGCCTTCTAAGCGTATCAAGCTTATTTGAAATGGCGCTTTTTGTAACGTTATAACGGTCTCGTTATTGAGTGTTGCAATACGAGAGTCCAGTGAGATTAAATGTTGATCTTCTCTTCCTGACACACTAAGCTCAATCACTGTGTTATCTGGAATAACTAGTGGTCGCGCGTTTAAGTTGTGTGGGGCTATAGGAGTGAGTATAAGGCTTGAGGTGTGCGGTGTGATTACTGGACCACCGCAGCTTAAAGAGTATCCTGTAGATCCAGTAGGAGTAGCAACAATGAGTCCATCTGCCCAGTAATTTGTTAATGACTCGCCGTCAAGCTTAGTCTCCACCGAAATCATAGAAGTAGTATTTTTTCTACTCACTGCAATCTCATTGAGCGCAAAGTTGAGTTCTCCGACATCTTCAAAAGTGTTTAACGTGGTTATCTGTAGTAAGCTTCTTTTTGAAATACTGTATTTTCCAGTTAATATTTTTTCTATAGAGGCTTCTATGTCGTTTTTTTTAATAGTAGCAAGAAAACCTAACCTTCCTGTGTTAATGCCTACAATAGGGATATTAAGATCTCTTACGTAGGTCACAGTTTTAAGGATGGTCCCGTCACCTCCTATGCTCACAAAGAGATCGTAGCTGTTATCTAGTTCTTTAAAAGTAGAAAAGTGATTGTAATCTTTTTCAATAGTGTCATTCTCATGTATAAGTTTAAGAAAATTCTTTTCTATAATGACTTCTATTTGTTTCTTGTCAAGTATATCTAAGAGTTGCTGGATATATTGCCCTGCCTCTTTATGATAAAACTGCCCGTAAATACCAATTTTCATAGCTGGTTAAATGTTTAGGTATTTGTCTAAGTATTGCGAGCGTTCTCTTAAATCTGTAAGAAAAGTGTCTTCATGATGGCTAGATACTATGTTGTAGCTATACCTTCTAAAGGATGCAAGGATATCATTAAAATTTGATCTACCAATCTTCACAGAAATTTCGGCAACATCATTTTCAATTTTTGAGATAAATATTCCCCATATTTTCCCATCATTCGATTCTACAATCTGGCTTATCTCACTAAAGGAATAGTCTTGAATGCCTTTCTCTACCACCACCACACTTCCTGGCTCGCTTATAAATGGAGTGTTATTAAAGAAGCTCATCACATCTTCTAGCTCATAATAGCCTAGATAGGTATTCTTGTCATCCAGCACTGGCATTAAATTGCTACCATGCTTTGCAAACTCCTCAAGCACATCCAGCCAGTTTGTGTCATATCGCACAAAGAACTGCTCATATCCATGATTATAATCACTTATGGGGTTATGGGCATCAAGGCAATGCGTATCATTTTCTGGTAGTGATCCTACATAAACTCCTTCTCGTTCTATGGGAACATGTGAATAGGTAGTTTGACTAAAAATGGACTGTACTTCTCCTATGTCCTGTTTTTCAGAAACTGGAGAAATGTCATTTATAATGAAATCTGTTAACGTCATACTGCAAAATAATGAAAAAATAACCGCCTAGCAGCGGTCTCTTTGTATTTTTGTGAAATCAAATAAGACGATATTGCTATGACAAAATTAAGTGTGAATATAAATAAGGTTGCCACATTGCGCAACGCAAGGGGAGGTAATGTTCCAGATCTTTTAAAAGTAGCTCGCGACCTTGAGAAGATGGGTGCTCAAGGTATTACCATCCACCCTAGACCAGATGAGCGTCATATAAGGTATCAAGATGCGCGGGATCTTGTAGACGTAGTAACTACAGAGTTTAATATAGAAGGAAATCCCATTCAAAAATTTATTGATCTTGTACTTGAAACTAGGCCTACGCAAGTTACGCTCGTTCCAGATGCTGTAGATGCACTTACTAGTAATGCTGGGTGGGATACGGTAAAGCACAAAACCTTTTTACAAGAAGTTATCTCAGAGTTTAACGCTGCGGGAATACGCACTTCTATATTTGTAGACCCAGTGCTAGAGATGGTGGAGGGAGCAAAAGAAACAGGTGCACATCGTATCGAGCTATACACAGAGGCCTATGCAGAAGGATACTCACTTAATAAAGAAGAAGCGATAAAACCATTTATAGCAGCAGCATTTCTAGCAAGCGATCTAGGGATAGGTATTAATGCAGGACATGATTTATCACTGGATAATATCGAATACTTTCATAATAGTATTCCAGATTTACTAGAGGTTTCTATAGGACATGCGTTAATGGCAGAGTCTCTATATCTAGGTTTTGAAACCGTAGTTGCTTCGTATCTTAACAAACTTCAGTAAGCATGTTACACTCAAATATTCTAGGAGAAGGTGAGCCACTCCTTATATTACATGGCTTTTTAGGAATGGGTGATAACTGGAAGACACTTGCTAGACAGTTTGCAAGTGATGGATTTGAAGTTCACCTTATCGACCAGCGCAATCATGGCCGTAGTTTTCATAGTGATTCTTTTAACTATGCATTAATGGTAGAGGATCTAAAGACTTATTGTATAGCAAATAGCCTCACATATTTTTATTTATTAGGACACTCTATGGGGGGTAAAGTAGCGATGCTTTATGCTACCACTTATCCAGAGATGGTAAAAAAACTCATCATTGCAGATATAGGTGTGAAGGAGTACCCGCAGCATCATCAAACTATTCTTGAAGGTTTAACAGCTTTGACTACAAATGATCAAGCAATGACAAATCGTTCTGAGGCAGATGAGTTTCTTTCTAAGTATATAAAAGACGATGGTACTAGAATGTTTTTACTTAAAAATCTTTATTGGAAAGAAAAAGGAGTCTTAAGTTTTAGAATGAATCTTGCAGGCCTTATTGAGAATATAGCAGAAATAGGTAGGGAGCTTCCAGAAGGAGTTTCATACGATGGTGAGGTGCTTTTTTTGAGAGGAGATAGGTCTAATTATATTCTTGATGAAGATGAAAAAGGTATTTATACCGCTTTCGCGAAAGCGCAATTAACCACTATTTCAAACGCTGGTCACTGGCTCCATGCAGAAAATCCTAAAGATTTTTACAAAGAAGTGATAAATTTTTTATAACATTGTTTCAGCAAATTTACTATGTATGCATAGTAAATTTGTAATAAAAAGAGGAAACTCTTAGAAATACTGTATTTTTGAGAGTGGATTTTTAAGAATAACACATTTCCCTTAACCTAAATTAAATTATGAAAAAAGTATTAAGTGTCGTTGTGCTATTACTCGTATGTGCTGTAACGTATGCCGGTGGATACCGTGTAAGCTTACAAGGACAACGCGGTCTAGCGATGGGTCACACAGGTGTGGCAATGGTTAATAATGCAGAGCTTGCGTTTTTTAACCCAGGAGGTCTAGTGCATCTAGAAGGAAAATTGAATATTGCCGTAGGTGGTTTTGGTGTATTCTCTGATGTCAAATATCAGAATACGGAGTTTGGGCAATCTTCTCAAACAGAAAGTCCTACTGGGACTCCTTTATACTTGTATGCAAGTTACAATCTGAGTGAAAAATTTGCTGTAGGTCTTGCATTATATACACCTTATGGAAGTACTGTAGAGTATCCTACAGACTGGGCTGGATCGCACCTTGTTAATAATATTGATCTTTCGGCTATTTTTATACAACCGTTATTTTCTACTCAACTTACTGAACACGTAAGTATAGGAGGAGGACCTATCCTGGCTATAGGAGGGGTTAACTTTAATCGTAACTTATCTCGTAACCTTACAGATATTGAGGGTAATCGTTCTAATGTAGAGATAGATTCACAAGGATTAACCGCTTTTGGATTTTCTGTCGGAGCTATGGCTACTGTAAATGATAAATTGTCTTTTGGAATCAATTACAGATCTAGAATTGATATTGACGTAGAGCAAGGAGATGGTGATGCAACTTTTTCAAACGTTCCTGATTCTCCACTTGCCCCTATTACTAATGGTACTTTTGATTTTACGGCAACACTACCCTTACCTGCAGAGTGGACACTAGGGGTGTCTTATAAAGCAACAGATAAATTGACTGTTAATTTTGATTATAATTATGCAGAGTGGGACGCTTATGAAGCATTAGATATTAGATTCCTTAATACAGATGGTTCTCTTGCGCTAGAGTCTATTAATCCTCGTAACTACAAGAATGCTTCTAGTTATCGTGTAGGGGCTCAATATGATGTAAGCTCAAAATTTGTACTGCGTGCAGGTGCTTACTTTGATGAGTCTCCAGTACAAGATGGATTTTTTGCTCCAGAAACTCCGCGTAATGATTCTTATGGATTTACAGGAGGATTTACTTTTAATGTAACAGATAAGCTAGCTATAGATGCTTCTTTCCTGTACTTGACATTTAAAGAAATTGATGCTTCTTATGATTCTTATATAGAAAATGGGCAGCGTGTACCTTTTGAAGGAACTTATAAGTCAAGTGCATTTGCACCAGGTTTAGGTCTTAGTTATAAATTATAAAAAGAAGATTAATGAAAAAATATTTCAATTATATAGCACTTCCGGCACTTGCACTAGGATTAATTGCCTGTGAGCCAGAATTTGATAATGATATCACAGAGAATGAAGATTTTTACACTAGTGGTAGTGCAGATTTCTCAAACTATGTGGCTGTAGGTAACTCGCTCACTGCAGGTTTTGCAGACAGCGGATTGTATATTACGGGTCAAGAGAACTCATATCCTAATATTATGGCGCAGCAATTTGCGCTTGCAGGTGGTGGTAGTTTCTCTCAGCCTTTAGTAAGTGATAACACAGGAGGTCTACTCTTAGGAGGTCAACAGATAGTGCCAAATAGATTTGTACTTGCTACAGATGCAAATGGTAATCCTGGTCCTGCACGTCTTGCGGGAACTCCTACTACAGATGTGACTAATATACTTTCTGGATCATTTAATAATGTAGGTGTACCAGGAGCAAAATCATTTCACTTGGTGGCACCAGGATATGGTAATGTAGCCGGTGTAGCTTCTGGACAAGCAAATCCATATTTTGCACGTTTTGCATCATCTCCTAATACTACTGTAATTGCAGATGCTGTTGCAAGTAACCCATCATTCTTTTCTTTATGGATAGGTAACAACGATATCTTAGGCTTTGCAACATCAGGTGGTGCAGGAGTTGATCAAACAGGAAATCTAGACCCTTCTACCTATGGGTCTAATGATATTACAGACCCTAACGTATTTGCAAGTGTATACGCTCAAGAAGTGGCAGCTCTTACGAGTACAGGAGCAAAAGGAGCGCTAGTAAACATTCCAGATGTAACGTCTATTCCTTTCTTTACAACGGTTCCTTCACAAGCAATACCTCTAGACGAGACAACTGCGGCAACACTTAATGCAGTTTTTGGAGCATACAATGCACAAATTTTACCTGGTCTTGCTTCTTTTGGAGTGATTACGCCAGCTGAAGCAGCTGCTCGTCAAATTAATTTTACTGCGGGTGCAAACTTTATTACCATTCAAGATGAAGACTTAACAGATATTTCTGCAATAATTCAAGGACCTCCTTTTAACTTAGATCCTATTACTGCTGCAACTCTTTCTCAATTACGTCAAACTACAAATGATGATTTAATTCCACTTACAACTGCTGGAGTTTTAGGAACTATAGATGAAGATTATGTGGGGTTTTTAGTTTCTCAAGGTGTACCTCTTGAACAAGCAGGACTATCTGCTATAAGAGGTGTGTCAAGACCATTACAAGATCAGTTTGTACTTACTACGCAAGAGCAAGCGTTAGTAACTGCCGCACAGACACAATATAATGCAAGTATTCAAGCCTTAGCAAGTGCAAATGGACTTGCCTTTGTAGATGCTAGAACAGCGTTGCAAGCTGTTGCAAACGGTGGTGTAGCTTTTAGTGCAGGGATTCTTTCTTCACAATTTGTGACGGGAGGAGCGTTTTCTCTAGATGGTGTACACCCTACACCTAGAGGTTATGCCTTTACTGCAAACGCTATTATCAATGCAATAAATAGCACGTATGGATCAACAATTCCTGGAGTAGACATAGGTAACTTTGCTACAGTAACTATAAGCAATGATGTAAACTAGCATACGTTTACTTTTAATATGTAAAAAGCGCCTTTTAAAGGGCGCTTTTTTTATGTGTAAATTTACGCTTCCGCAAAAGCGTAACCCTTAACATTAAATCCTTATGAAATCTATAATCAAAATTTTACTTACCGCTGTCGCTGTAGTGGTGCTTTCAAAATTGCTTCCAGGAGTTGCGGTAGATGGTTTTATTACTGCTATCATTGTAGCCGTTATTATCGCACTTCTTAAATTTATAGTGAGACCTATATTAATCATACTCACATTACCAGTAACGATTTTAACCTTTGGATTATTTCTCTTTGTCATCAATGCGTTTATCATATTAATAGCAGATTATTTTATAGGTGGCTTTTCGGTAAGTGGTATTTGGGCAGCATTACTCTTTAGTATCTTGCTTAGTATTTTTCAAAGTATATTGTTTTCACTTATTAAAGACGATAGTAAGAGCTAGTTAAGCACCTCTTAAAAGATTGTTGTACTCGTAAAAATATTGTATTTTTGCGCCCTCAAAATTACATCATAATGAATATTACAAAAGAGCAAATAGACGACCTAAACGCAGTAGTAAAGGTAGAAATCGTTAAAGAAGATTATAACGATAAAGTAGAGTCTATCCTTAAAAACTACCGTAAAACGGCAAATATTCCTGGTTTTAGAAAAGGTCACGTCCCTATGGGAATGATTAAAAAGCAATATGGAACAGCAGTGAGAGTTGATGAGGTAAATAAATTACTTCAAGAGGCTTTAGGTAAATTTTTACAGGAAGAAAAGCTTGATGTGTTAGGGAATCCTCTTCCTAAAAATCAAGAAGGTTTTAGCTGGGATACAGACGATTATAATTTTGAATTTGA
>Ga0114955_1000253_pt1 | contig 30161 bp, 25 predicted proteins | sample Porto_5metaG_FD_87302 | JGI IMG/M metagenome (GOLD analysis project Ga0114955, IMG submission 87302) | Marine algal microbial communities from Porto, Portugal - Porto_5 metaG | ecosystem: Host-associated > Algae > Red algae > Unclassified | place: Portugal: Porto | collected 2015-02-02 | reverse complement strand
CACAGTTACCCACATTGCTGGCGCACAGATAAGCCAGTACTTTATTACCCACTAGATTCTTGGTTTATAAAAGTGACCGATTTTAAAGATCGTATGCACGAGCTTAACCTTAGCATCAACTGGAAGCCTAAATCTACAGGAGAAGGACGTTTTGGGAACTGGCTTGCAAATGCAAACGACTGGAATTTATCACGTAGCCGTTTCTGGGGAATACCGCTTCCTATATGGAGAACAGAAGATGGAAAAGAAGAAATCCTCATAGGCTCTATAGCCGAACTTAAAGCCGAAATCCAAAAAGCTCTTGATAAAGGTGTGATGGATGCAGATCCTTTTGAAGGGTTTAAAGTGGGCGATATGAGTGAGGAAAATTACGAGCTGGTAGATCTTCATAAAAACATTGTAGATAAAATTACTTTAGTATCAGACAGCGGACAGCCTATGATGCGTGAGGCAGACCTTATCGATGTTTGGTTTGACTCTGGATCTATGCCGTATGCACAATGGCACTACCCTTTTGAAAATAAAGAACTCGTAGAAGATACCTGGCGCAAAGCAGATTTTATAGCCGAAGGTGTAGATCAAACTCGCGGATGGTTTTACACGCTACACGCAATTGCAACGATGATCTTTGATGATGTTGCTTATAAAAATGTAGTTTCTAACGGACTGGTGCTTGACAAGAACGGGCAGAAGATGTCTAAACGTCTTGGTAATGCGACAGATCCTTTTGAGACCTTAGAAAAATATGGTCCAGATGCAACACGCTGGTACATGATTTCTAATGCAAACCCTTGGGACAATCTCAAGTTTGATCTAGAAGGAATAGAAGAAGTAAAACGTAAGTTCTTTGGGACACTTTACAACACGTATAACTTCTTTGCACTGTATGCAAATCTTGATAACTTCTCTTTCGCGGAAGCGGAAATAGCACTTTCTCAACGTCCAGAAATAGATCGCTGGGTGCTATCTGAACTCCATAGTCTTATCGCAACTGTAGATAAGTTTTATGAAGAATATGAGCCTACCAAAGCCACTAGAGCCATTGACACCTTTGTACAAGAAAACCTATCTAACTGGTTTGTACGATTAAGCAGAAGACGTTTCTGGAAAGGTGAATATGCTACTGATAAAATCTCTGCATACCAGACATTATATACATGCCTTGAGACCGTAGCAAAGCTTAGTGCTCCTGTTGCACCATTCTTTATGGAGAAACTCTATAAGGATCTTAATGCAGCTACTGGAAAAGAAAATTTTGAAAGTGTACACCTTGCAGAATTCCCAGTGAGTGATACAACTTATATAGATGCTGCTCTTGAGCATAAAATGCAAAAAGCACAAATAATAAGCTCATTAACACTCTCATTAAGAGCAAAAGAGAAGATCAAAGTACGCCAACCGTTACAGCGTATTATGATCCCAGTTCTTAATGAAAATGATAAGAATGAGATCCTTGCCGTGGCAGATTTGATAAAATCTGAGGTAAATGTTAAGGAGATTGAGCTTATTTCTGACGATTCTGGCATATTAGTGAAGCAAATTAAGCCAAATTTCAAGGTATTAGGGCCACGCTTTGGGAAAGATATGAAGCTCATTGCCAGCAAGATAAACTCACTACAAGCTGAGGATATTACAAAAATTGAGCAAGATGGAGAATTAACCGTTGAAATTAATGGGGAAAATACTATTTTGCAGGCCAGTGACGTTGAGATAACATCACAAGATATTGAAGGATGGCTAGTTGCAAGCAATGCAGGAGTAACCGTTGCACTAGATGTTACCATCAGTGAGGAGCTTAAAAAGGAAGGTGTAGCACGAGAATTAGTTAACCGTATACAGAACCTGCGTAAGGATTCTGGATTTGAAGTGACAGATCGTATACATATACAGCTACAAGAAGAGCCGTCAATTGCTCAGACAGTACTGACTAATGCAGATTATATTAAGGCAGAAACACTGGCAGATTCTCTAGAGCTAGTAACTACATTAAGTAATGGGCTAGAGATTACCTTTGACGACATAACAACATTTTTATCCATTTCAAAACACTAGTAATGGCAGACGATATACAAGAAAGATTTAGTGATGCGCAGCTTGAAGAATTTAAGCAACTCATTATTAACAAGATAGATAAAGCACAACATGATCTTGAGCTTATCAAAAGTGCTTATCTTAATAATGGAGATAACGGTACAGATGACACCTCTCCACAATTTAAATCTTTTGAAGAAGGTAGTGCGACAATGAGTAAGGAGGCAAACAGTGCCCTTGCCATACGTCAAGAAAAATTTATACGTGATCTTAAAAATGCCCTAACACGCATACAGAACAAGACTTACGGCATGTGTCGTGTGACTGGCAAACTTATTAATCCAGAGCGATTAAAGCTAGTACCGCACGCTACATTGAGTATTGAGGCTAAGAATATGCAAGCTTAAGTTCGTATTTTTATCAATATTATAAAGTATTTCATTCTCAAAAGAATGTTTTAAAAAAGCGCTCTCTGAGCGCTTTTAATCATTACAAAATTTATTTAATGAGAATATTTATTGCTTTATTGCTCTTCTTACCTGCTACTGCTGCAATTGCACAAAAGCGCTTGTCACAAACATACGATGCTACTAGTATAAAAGAACTGTACATAAATAGCAATGAGATTTTTGAGATTACAATGACCGCTGCAGATACTGATCAAATTACAGTACATACCATAATTGATGGAGAAATATTTGCGTCTACCTTGTTAAATACTACTACCGCAAATAATGTGCTTAACATCACTACGGGAAAGACTCCAGATTACGAGCCTTTTAATGATAAGCTCTCTGCACATAAAGTGATGGCTATAGAGCTTGAAATAACGGTTCCTGTGGGGCTAGACATCTCTGTATATAGTACACTTGCAGGTGTAGATACGCATGGAGCCTTCGGGGAAGTGCATATCGATCTAGGAAGGGGACACTTTAAGGGAGAAGGATTCCGCTTTCGCGAAAGCGCAACCATAAACACCATCTCTGGAAGTATCCATCTTGATACTGATAAAGCAAAGGTCACTGCACAATCTCGTAACGGCACTATCGTTGTATCGCCAAAAATTACAATGGGCTCACCTCTCACCTTAGAAAGTATTCATGGTGATATCACGATAGTAAAATCGTTGTGAATACCCTATTTTTGTTCTTAGTCAAAAAATAATTATGTCTCTTAAGAAAGTTGCCCTTATTGTGTTCCTGATTTTATTAATAGATCAGGTATTGAAGGTTTATATAAAAACTAACTTTTACTTGCGTGAGAGTATCCAAGTTTTTGGTTTAGACTGGTTTCAAATCTTTTTTGTGGAAAATCAAGGAGCCGCATGGGGAGTAGAGCTTCCTGGTAAATATGGTAAGATTACCTTATCACTTTTTAGACTTATCATAGCACCTGTGATTGGGTACTACTTATACAAATCTACGGTAAATAAGGCGCCTAAGCTTCTTGTAATTGCACTATCACTTGTGTTTGCTGGAGCAGTAGGTAATATTATAGATTCGCTTATCTATGGATCTATTTTTAGTGAGAGTACTACAAGTCAGATTGCAACTTTTATGCCTGATGGTGGTGGATATGCAGATCCTCTTTTTGGGAAGGTGGTAGACATGTTATATTTCCCTTTTATTCAAGATGCAATGTGGCCAGAATGGGTTCCATTTTTAGGAGGTAACACATTTACCTTTTTCAACGCTATTTTTAACATAGCAGATATGGCAATAAGTACTGGTGTAGGGATACTACTTGTATTTAACAAAAGAGTATTTCCTCAAGAGGAGAAAGAAAAAAAAGCGATTGTTTAAGTATTTTTGTGTAATTCCTTGTGCTTGTTTTAAGACAGCACCTTTTCAATAAATAGTCAAATACTTCTTTCCTATTTTAACCAATAATGGCAATTTATACGAGTATATCTATGTCCTTATTGCAAGTGTGATTAAACGAACATAAATGTCTTAGTTATAGATGACAAGCACTGGGATTATAGGTCGCCAGACTTGTTAAGGACGTGTATGAATTTTACAATGTTACTGTAAACTTTGAGCCTTTACCTACCTCGCTTTCTACACTAATATCTCCACCCATTGCCATTACTTCATTACGCGTTAAGAATAACCCTATACCTAAGGCATCTGTATTACCATTAAAAGTTTTATATAATTTAAAGATTTCTTGTCCATGTCTTTCTAGATCTATCCCTACACCATTATCTCTTACTAAAAGTAATGTTTTACCATCTTCTTCATAGCTATATAACGAAATCTCTGGAGTACGATCTGGATGCTTGTATCGTATCGCATTTGTAATTAAGTTCCTTAATGTATTTTCAAGGTATTTCTCGTTGTATAAAATTTCTTCTACCTCAGAAAAATCAGTATAGATTACTGCTTTTTTATCTATAATAATATGCGCTAGTTTTGATACTACACCATTATAAACGTCTTGAATTTTAATACTTTTTCTAGCTTTAGTGGCCTCACTACGTACACTTACGATCTTATTAAGATGTTTTAACGTAGCCTCTAAGCTGTCCCCTATTTCTTTAAAATTATTAAAAAGTTCTTTTTGATCTGAATTTAAGTTTGATGTTTCAAATAATGCCGCAGACATTTGTAAATTACCAACATGAAATCTCAAATCATGAGAAATAATATGGGCAAAGTCAAATAATCTTGCGTTATGGCCTTGTAATAATCTGTTAGATTGATCTAGCTCTTCTTCATAAAGTTTTTCTTTATGAATATTTTGAAAAATGCCTCGTATTCCTATTATTTGACCTTCTTCATCCTTTAATGGGGAACCCGCAGCTTTTGCCCAAAAAACCTCTCCAATATACGTTTGCATTTTTATTTGAGTTGAGAAGGGCTTACCCTTAGCACACTCAAGAAAAAGTGTCGTTGCTTTCTCTTTGTGCTCTTCTGCATAAAACTTATGAGCGATATTTAAAGATGGTATATAATCACTAGGAACCTTAAGAATATTTCTAGTTTGATCATCAAAGAAGCTCTTCTTATTTTTAAAATCTATTCCCCACCCTCCAGCTCTGGTAAGTAGAGAAATTTCATTATAGTAAAAACTGTCAATCGAGAATTGATCCGATGGGCTTTTAGTGCTTTTTTGTACACTAGCATTCCTTTTTCCCTTCAAGGAAAATGTTCCTAAATTCATTAATAATGATTAAGTAATTCAAGGTACTACAATAATCATTATTTTTTAAAAAGAATACGTCTTTTTCGGTGAAATGCAGTGATTTATATCGATATCAAGTTCACTACTGTCGATTAAATACTCTTCTGGCTCAAAATAGCTTATTCCTACCTTGACAACTTCGGGCTTGCATTGAGCTAGAAAACGGTCATAAAACCCCTTGCCGTACCCCACGCGGTTTCCGTCACTATCATAAGCAAGTAGTGGTATAAAAACGACATCAAGCTTATTGGCAGGTATTTCTATTCCATCTTCTGGTTCTGGTATTCCGTATTTATTGACTACAATTTTAGTACTATCTGTGAGTAGGTAATGAGATAAGGTCCCCTTTTTAAAATTTGATTTTGAGATTACAATATGCTTGTCTTTGCCTCCTAGAATGGAGAGAAGGTATTGAGTATTTATCTCGCATAAGCGTTCTATAGGTAAGAAGACATGATAGTAACTATGGTTCCAGATATCCATAGAGAGCGCTTGATTTGCGATTTCTAAACTTCTCTCGTCGCGCTCATCTTGTGTGAGTGCTGCCCTCAAATCTTTGTACTTGTTTCTAAGCTCCTGCTTGGTCATCATTAGGTATGCGGTCTATAGATATATTGAAAATTGCATCTCCTTGATACACCAATGAAGCCTCATTCACATTAATCACATATCCTTCATTTTTTGCCTTTACAACATGACGAAATTTACCGTAAGGGTCTGTAATAGTTGCTATATGTTGCCCTATAGATAAACGCTCACCGCAACTCACTTTAGTATGTAATAATCCAGAATATTGAGCTCGTAACCACTGTGTACTCTCTACAATTACAGACTTTTTAAGTGGCTCTGGCACTTGAAAACTAGCACTAAGCATTTCTAGATGGTCTAATATTCTCATGGTTCCAGAAACTCCCATTCGAGCGATTTCTTTATCGCTTACCTTAGATTTTCCGCCTTCAAAGAGAATTACTGGTTTGCCCATTCTTGCACAGGTGGCTCTGTATGATTTTGGAATCATTTTAGAATGAAGTGTAAACGGTGCATTAAAGATGGACCCGTATTTTAAGGAAGTCTCATCTGAAGGTTCTATGCGCACTTGTGCAACATTAAATCTTGATGCTCCACCGGTGTGAAAATCTAAACAAATGTCTGCTACGGGTACTATTTTCTTTACAAATTGATAGGCAAACCTACTGGCAAGAGATCCTCTAGGGTTACCTGGAAAAACACGATTAAGATCTCTTCCATCTGGAAAAGTGCGTTTCATGTCTAAAAACCCAAATATATTTACCACCGGAACACAAATGATAGTTCCTCTCTTAGGTTTATTGATTTTTCTGGCAATAAGCTGGCGCACGATCTCAACTCCGTTAATTTCATCTCCATGTATTCCAGAGGTTATTAAAATTACTGGACCTGGCTTTTTTGCTCGCTCTATGATGATGGGCACCTCTACAGCCGTTGCTGTATACAGTTTTGCAATATTAAAATTTATAGTAGTGCTGGTACCTGGTAATACTTGTTTACCTAGTAATGTAAGGATGTTGTTTTCGTCTATTTTTGGCACGATTTCTTATATATTTCGTTCAATATAGCGAATAATTGTTTTGGCAATATCCTTCCCTGTAGCTTTTTCAATTCCTTCTAGTCCTGGAGAAGAGTTTACTTCAAGAATAAGTGGGCCGCGATCACTTTGTAACATATCTACCCCAGCCACTCCCAAGCCCATAGCTTTTGCTGCTTTTAACGCAGCATTTTCCTCCTCATCTGTTAGGGTTATTATTTCTGCAGTACCTCCTCTATGCAAATTAGAACGGAACTCTCCTTCCTTACCCTGACGTTTCATTGCTCCCACAATCTGACCATCTACTACAAAGGCTCTAATGTCTGCTCCTTTTGCTTCCTTGATATATTCTTGTACAATCACTCGGGCTTCTAGTCCATTAAAAGCTTCAATTACAGATTCTGCTGCATTCTTTGTTTCGGCGAGTACTACACCTAACCCTTGAGTTCCCTCAAGTAGTTTTATAATAAGAGGTGCACCTCCCACATGAGCAATCATCTCCTCCACATCACGAGAGTAGTTTGTAAAAATAGTCTTAGGTAATCCCAACCTGGATCTTGATAATACTTGTAAACTGCGCAGTTTATCTCTACTTCTTACAAGTGCCTGTGAGGCTGTAGTTGTAAAAGCATCCATCATCTCAAACTGCCTTACCACAGCAGTGCCATAAAATGTGATAGAAGCCCCTATACGCGGTATAATAGCATCTGCTGTTTCTAAGGTGCGTCCTTTATAAAAAATAGTAGGTTTTTTCTTTTCTATAATAAGATCACACTTGAGAGGATCTATCACCTCAACACTGTGACCTCTTTTAAGCCCTACCTCTAGAAGTCTAGATGTGCTATAGAGATGGGCGTTACGAGATAGTATCTTTAGATTCATTATTTTTTAAGGTTAAAGGATACATCTGTAAACTCTGTATCTACTATGAATTTTTTGGTCAGAAATTTTCTCCCTATGAGTACAGGAAACCTCATATCTTCTCTTGACGATAAGGTTAATGATATTTTATAAGTCTTACTGAAAATGGTAATACTACTTTGTACTTGATATCTATATTGGGTTTCTCCATTACTACTGCGCACCACAGCAATATCATACGCTTCAAAGATCATTTCTCGACCATTATAAAGTGGATGTTGCTTATCAAAAAAAGTACACACTAGTTTATCTTCTTTCTCTACAATACTGTGGCAGTGTATGGAAGAAGTATAGGCTCCTGTATCAATTTTAATATCGATATCATAAAATCCTAATACTGGAAAATCTGCTTTGTCAGTGCGACCTATAGTACGTTTTGGCATATTGTGGCAAGGTATAAAATATGTACTTTCTTTGTAAAGATTTTAATGTGATTTTTTACGCTTTCGCGAAAGCGTAACCAGCCTCATATATTATCTTTGAGTATGCCTGCTGCTCCAATAGAACTACAACTCAAAACACTTCCTACAAGTCCGGGAATATATCAATACTACGATAAAAACGGAAAACTGCTTTACGTAGGAAAAGCAAAGAACTTAAAAAAAAGGGTGCTTTCCTATTTTAATAAAACGCATGACAACGGCCGTATTAGGACGATGGTTAAAAAGATTCACGAGCTTAAACATATCGTGGTTGAGACCGAAACAGATGCGCTTCTTCTTGAAAACAGCCTTATAAAGGAATACCAGCCACGCTATAATGTCTTACTCAAAGATGATAAAAGCTATCCTTGGATTTGTATTAAAAATGAACGGTTTCCTAGAATATTCCCTACTCGTAGGCTCATTAAAGATGGTAGTGAGTACTATGGCCCTTACACAAGTATGAAAACGGTGCGCACCCTGCTAGACTTGATCAAAAGTCTATACAAGCTGCGCACCTGCAACTATGACCTGTCTAAAGAAAAAATAGATAGTGGTAAGTATAAAGTATGCTTAGAATACCATCTAGGCAATTGTGAAGGTCCATGTGAAGACAAGCAATCAGAAAAGGAATATCACGAGCATATAGAACACATACGGCAAATTGTAAAAGGTGACTTTAAAAATTCTCTAGACCGTTTTAGAAATCAAATGAAATCTCATGCCGAGGCCATGGAGTTTGAAGATGCCCAGCGCATCAAAGAAAAACTAGACATCCTTGAGGGCTACCAGTCTAAAAGTACGGTGGTAAACCCTAAGATAAGTGATGTAGATGTATTCTCTATTATAAGTGACGAGGGTTACGGGTATGTAAACTTCTTACAGATATCACACGGAGCCATTATTAAATCACATACGCTAGAACTTAAAAAGCAACTAGACGAGACCGATAAAGAACTACTAGAGTTAGGGATTATAGAGATACAACAACGTTTTGATCACAACTCAAGGGAACTATATGTTCCCTTTGAAGTGGAGCTAGGCAATCAATATAAAATTACGGTACCTAAGCTAGGTGATAAAAAACGCATACTAGAACTCTCTGAACGTAATGCTAAGTATTACAGAATGGAGCGTTTTAAACAAACTAAAATTGTAGATCCAGACCGTCACACTAACCGCATCATGGCACAAATGAAGGTAGACCTACGATTAAGTGAGGAACCGAGACATATAGAATGCTTTGATAACTCAAACATACAAGGTTCAAACCCGGTAGCCGCTTGTGTGGTGTTTAAAAATGGGAAGGCTAGTAAAAGTGATTATCGTAAATTTAATATCAAAACGGTAGAAGGTCCAGATGATTTTGCAAGTATGGAAGAGGTGGTCTATAGACGCTACAAACGACTTCTCGCCGAGGATCAACCATTACCTCAACTTATCATAGTAGATGGAGGTAAGGGACAATTATCTAGTGGTGTAAAGGCACTAGATGACTTAGGCTTACGTGGTAAAATAGCAATCATAGGCATTGCAAAGCGACTTGAAGAATTGTTTTACCCAGGTGATAGTATCCCACTATATCTCGACAAAAAGAGTGAAACCCTTAAAATCATACAGCAATTACGTAATGAGGCACACCGTTTTGGTATTACCTTTCACCGTAATCAACGTAGTAATGCAGCCTTAGGAACAGAACTAGACACGATACGTGGCATAGGTGAAAAAACTATTGTAGATTTATTAAAACACTACCGTTCTGTTTCAAAAGTAAAGGTCGCAAGTAAAAAGAGTCTCACAGAAGTAATAGGACCCTCAAAGGCAGCGATCATATATAACTACTACCACCTTAAAGAATGAAGTATCTTATACTCATCACATCATTAATAGTAAGCTTCTCTTCACTTGCTCAAGAAGTTCAAAAAGAGGATGTAAAAGTAGGTCTTGTGCTAAGTGGTGGTGGTGCAAAAGGATTTGCTCATATAGGAGTACTAAAGGTGATAGAAGAGGCAGGAGTGCGCCTAGACTACATAGCTGGTACAAGCATGGGTGCCATTGTAGGAGGATTATATGCCTCTGGATATAATGCCGCAGAGATAGATTCTATCTTTACCTCGGTAAATTTTAACAATATTATTCAAGATAACTTACCCCGTAAAGCAAAGACATCTTACGAGCGTGATGATGACGAGCGGTATGTTATATCGCTCCCTTTTGATAAACTTAAACTATCGCTACCTAGTTCTTTGAGTAAAGGGCAAAACACCTATAATTTACTTGCCAAAAATCTCGATCATGTCTCTAGTATTGATGATTTTAGTAAACTGCCTATCCCTTTTTTCTGTATCGCTACAGACGTAGAGAAAGGAGAACAAGTAATCTTAGACAGCGGTTATCTACCAGAAGCTCTAGGTGCTAGTGGCGCATTACCTTCATTATTTAGCCCAGTACTTTTAAATGGAAAACTTCTTATAGATGGAGGGGTTACAAATAACTATCCTGTAGAGGAGTTACGTGCAAAAGGAATGGATATCATCATTGGTGTAGATGTACAAGATACACTACGAGGAAGGTCTAATCTCAAGTCTGCCTCAGAAGTGCTGTTACAAATAAACAATTATCGCACTGCAAAGGCGATGGAAGAAAAACGCACACAAACAGATATTTATATAAGACCTTCTATTGATGCATTTTCTGTAGTTTCCTTTAATGATGGAAAAGTTATTATGGGTACCGGCCGTACCATGGCAATGGAACAGTATGATGCACTTAAGGAAGTTGCAATGAGGCAAAAACCGCTTTCGCGAAAGCGTGTTAAACCCACTCCACAAGATTCTTTACAAATTGCTGCTGTAAGCGTCACTGGAAATGAACAATATACCAGAGCTTACATCCTAGGAAAATTAAAACTGAGCCCGCCAGTAACAGTATCTTATGATGACTTTTATAATGGAATTAATAACCTCACAGCAACCGAAAATTTTGATAAAATAGGACATCGTCTTCAAAAAGTGGACGATGAGTTTGTACTTCATGTAGAGTTAAAAGAGTCAAGTAGTACACAATCATTACGTCTTGCCTTGCATTATGACGACTTGTACCGCACCGCTGCACTTATTAATTTTACAAAAAAAAGAGTGCTTTTTAAAAATGATATCGCATCTCTAGATTTTATTGTAGGAGATAATATTAGATATGATTTTGATTATTACATAGACAAAGGTTTTTACTGGAGCGTAGGTGTAAACTCCTCCTACACTACTTTTGAACAAGGGGTGAGTGCTCGTCTTATTGAGGATTTAAGAGACATACCTCTAGACGGTATTAATAGAATAAGTCTCAATTACCAAGATCTTACAAATAGAGTGTATATACAAACCTTACTTGCAAAGCAATTTACTTTTGACCTTGGGATACAGCACAAATTTTTAGATATAGAGACAGAAACAGTGATCTCTACAAATGTGGAGGAAAGAGCTGTCATTTTTGAACGAAGTAACTTAGGTGGCTTCTATTCACAATTAAAATATGATTCCCTCGATAATAAATATTTTCCAAATTCTGGAATTCTTTTTGATGCAGATTTTGATCTATTTGTAGCTTCGTCGGATTTTAATAATGATTTTACAGAGTTTGGTATTGCAAATGCTCGTTTAAAGTATGCAACCAGCATAGGCAATGTATTTACTGCAATCTTTGAAGCTGGAGGAGGCTTTAAAGTGGGAGGTGCAGATAATAACTCTTTAGATTTTTTCTTAGGTGGTTTTGGGTCAAAAAAGGTAAATAATATCGTTCCCTTTTTAGGATATGATTATCTAAGCATTGCAGGAGACGGTTATATAAAAGCGCTCTTTGAACTTGATTTTGAAGCTTTTCCAAAAAATCACTTTAATATCTCTGCAAACTTTGCAAATGTAGGTTATGATCTTTTTGATGATCCAGATAACTGGTTACCACCCGCTGGATTCTCTGGCTATTCATTAGGCTACGGTTCTGAAACTTTTTTTGGGCCTTTACGTCTTAAATACACCTATAGCCCAGAAATAAAGCGTAGCGAGTGGTTTATAAGCTTAGGATATGAGTTTTAAATAATCCACAAACAATATTTATTCCAGAGGTTTGTTGTTGTGTTTTTATCATATTTTTAACTTTTTCCTTTTAATATTTGGCACATATCGTGGTTTCTACTGATAAATGTTTAATCTAAAACCATTCATCATGAAAATCAACACCATCATCCTCTCCGTTGCTTGCTTCACTATCTTTGCAAGCTGTAATTCATCTACAGAAAATAAAAGTGAGTACTCCTCACAAGAGACACTAGCACTCGCTACTCCACAAGATGAGGAGCCAGCCAAAACCTTTTATTATGTAAATTCTTCCTCTGGTTTATCTTTACGATCTGGGACAAACTTGACATCAAAAAAAATACTCACACTTCCTTATGGAGCACAAATCGAACTTTTAAGTAATCCTGCTTACACAGAAATGACTGTAGATGGGATAACAGGCGAGATGATTGAAGTAAACTATCAAGGAGCAACAGGCTTTGCTTTTAATGGGTATCTAACTACACTGGCTCCACCGCAAGCAAATGAAAATATAGAAGCATACATAAAACGCATAAGCACTTCAAAACAACCTATAGAAGTAGTAAAAATAGCTCATAAGAAAGGTGAAGATTATGGGATGACTACAACCATAGAGCTTCCTGCAAAAAATTGGAACGAAGCCTACCGCATATCTCAACGATTATTTAATCTTCCTAAGGGAATGAATCCAGAATTTTCAAATAACCGAGAAACGGTAACTATCATAAACGGTGACAAAAGGGATCGCACTCAAACCGATGAGCTTACTATTAACGTTACTCCCACAGGTAGTGTAGCAAATGTCACTTACTCTTATGCTTTGAGAGATTACAAGCGCACAGTAGTAATTAAAAAATCTAAAAACCTATTTGTAATTACAGAGGAAGAAATATCTAAATAGGTTTTTTAAACAAAAAAGGGAGCCTGAAGGCTCCCTTTTTTGTTTAAATATGTTTGTTCTACTACACTTCAGAAACTCTAAGTGTGTTTACCATTCCTTTATCTAGTAATGGCATTGCGACAAGATTTATGAGCATATCGCCCTTCTCTACAAATCCTTTTTCTATAGCAATCTGTCGTATATCTTCTACAGTATCATCTGTACTCACAAATTTGTCATAGTACAATCCTTTTACGCCCCATAATAAGTTGAGTTGTGTAAGGATGCGCTTATTTGATGTAAAAACCAGAATGTGTGAAGATGGCCTCCAGGCTGAAATTTGGAACGCTGTATACCCACTATTTGTCAAGGTAGTTATTGCTTTTGCATTTATCTCATCTGCCATGTGAGCAGCGTGATAACAGATCGTTTTTGTGATATATCTTTTTGTCTTAACATGTGGTGGTGCTTGAGGCACCTTAATAAGATCAGAATCTTCAACATTGCGACATATAGAAGCCATCTTTTCTATAACCTGTACAGGGTATTGACCTACAGAAGTCTCTCCAGATAACATTACAGCATCTGCACCGTCCATTACAGAATTTGCTACATCATTAACCTCTGCACGTGTAGGTGTGAGGCTAGATATCATAGTTTCCATCATTTGAGTGGCAATAATCACTGGTATTCTTGCCATTTTTGCTCTAAGTACTAGTTTCTTTTGCACTAACGGTACTTCATGTGCTGGAATTTCTACACCTAGATCTCCACGAGCTACCATTAACGCGTCACAATAAGCTACAATCTTATCTATATTTTCTACAGCTTCTGGTTTTTCTATTTTTGCGATGATAGGAACCTTATGGTCAGAATGTTTTTTAATTAATTCTTGTAATAGCTGCAAATCTTCTGCATTTCTCACAAAAGAGAGTGCCATCCAGTCTACCTTAAGTCCTAGCGCAAATATGGCATCTTTAATATCCTTTTTTGTAAGTGCTGGTAATGATATATCTGTATTAGGTAAATTAACTCCTTTCTTAGAACGAAGCGGCCCTCCTTGTATAACGGTGGCCTCTACCTCTGTTTTACCGTCTGTTTTATCTACTCGAAACATTAACTTACCATCATCTAGTAAGATGCGCTCACCTACCTTTACATCACGTGGGAAGTGCTTGTAATTCATATAAACGCGATCCTTTGTTCCTTCAAATTCGCTTTCTGTTGAAAACGTAATTTTATCACCCGGATTTACTACAACTTCCTCCTTCATTTTTCCAATACGAAGTTTAGGACCTTGTAAATCTGCAAGGATTGATGTGTTGTATCCTGTCTCTTCACTAAGCTCGCGTATCATCGCAACACGCTCCTTAACATCATCATAATCTGCATGTGAAAAGTTAATGCGAAACACATCTACTCCTGCATGCATCATGTCTAGTAATACTTGTCTCTTGCTAGTTGCAGGCCCTAGGGTTGCAACTATTTTGGTTTTTTTTCTTTTCGGCATTATTCAAAAATTAAGTGTTCTTTAGTTTTCAATGAGCTTACGTCTACTTCATAAGCGGTAACAATCTGCGGTATTTGATTGAGAATTTTGATTGTTTTAGCTTTCGCGAAAGCGTTACCATCCTCAACTACTTTTATAAAATAATCTACTTGTGGCATCTCTGGGATAAAGTATGTAGTCTTAAGGGTTTTCTCTGATTCAAAAAGACCTACAACCGCCTTTACTTGCACTTCTACTTTAGTTTTATTTGAAAACACATAGTAATCTATATACTGATGCACATCCTTAAACTCAAAAAGAGGGTAACTTGCCTCTTCATCTAGATTACTTATAAAGAGATCTTCTCGTGAGCGATATAATCGCAATCCTATGTTTTTATTAAGTAAATATGCTACGTAATATGGCTCTAATGACCCATGTATAGCTATGAGCGTGAAGTCATAACCAATGGAGTCTTCCAAAAGAATTTTATACATTCCCATAACGTCTAAGCAAGTGAGAAAGGTACAAAGAAGCTTTCTAAGAGATACGCAGGACGGTATAAAGTTACGTAAACGTTTTCGCTACGTTTCTAGAGATACTTTATGAGAGTGGTAACATAAACGTTATTATTGTACCCTTACCTTCCTCACTTTCTGCGTGTAACTTTCCTTTATGGGTTTTAATAAATTCATCACTTAAAACGAGACCTAGCCCAGAACCTTTTTCATTTCTTGTGCCCCGTTGAATGGTTATTTCTGTAAGATCAAAGAGAGTTGACATATAGATTGCTGGTATACCTATACCATTATCTTCTATACTAAAAATAAAATAATCATCTACAGCACTAAGTTCTATTATAATAATATCATCATCATGAGAAAATTTAATTGCATTAGATAATAAGTTCCTTATGATAGTTGCTACCATATTCTTATCACCTAGTACTTCTTCTCTAAAACTCGATTCTAGTTGAACAGTAAGCCCTTTTGCCATTAATGCCGCTTCATGAACTCTAATTTGATCTTTAGTAATAGCCATTATATCTAACGCTATGGGCGTACATATAATTTGTCCTGTTTGAAGTTTTGACCACTTAAGTAAATTGTCAAGTAGTGATAGACTATTGCGACTAGAGTCCTCTAGTGAATCTATGATTATTGCATTTTGATCATGATCAAAATGCTTTCCCTTAAGAAGATCAAGGAAATTAATTACAGAGGACAAGGGGCTTCTAAGATCCTGAGCAATGATTGAAAAAAACTTATTTTTTGTTGCAACTAGATCAGATAACCGCTCTTTTTGCAAGGCAATAATTTTATTTTTCTTCTCGTATAAATAATACTGACGTACTACAAACAGCATAAAACCTACTATGGCGAGATACCACAAAAACGAGGTAACTCCTAAAGTTATATAGCTTTGAGATGTATTTTTATAAGCAGTACTTACAAAAAATTCTTTATTATAAAATGGTATGACGGTGGAGATAAAACTTTCCTGAGAAACCTCAAAGTTTTTAAAATATTCTAGATCTTCTTTCTCTGCGTATACCTGTTGCCCATTATAGGATCTGTTACGGTCAAAATAATTACCGTTACTACTCTTAAATTGGAAAATTAAAACGTCTTTATCAATATGAGAATATACTTTATCTAACATAGGAGCAAAATTTGCAATGCTAGTGATGTATCCCATAGAATTACCTAGACTATCTAGAACACCAAAGCCTAATGGCAAACCTATACTCCCTTCTAATAAATTTGTAGGGTCTGAAGCATAAAATTCACGCTTACGCATTAAGCTATCCATCCTTAACGTTCCTTGCTTACCTATTCTTTTTGCCAAGGATGTACCTGTTAAATTTAACAAGGGCACAGACTGCATCGTAAAATCAAATTGGAATATATGATTTGTATCTATAAATGAAACACTAAAAGGACGCTCCATAGAAAGTCCATTGAGTTGCCTTTCTAAAAAAGAAGATATATCATGCTCCGTAAAGTTTCCATTAGAAATTTCTATATAACTCTTTATCCCAGATATAAGTGTAGCATAATTGTTAAGAGCCTCTCGCAGTTCCTTTGCTGCTTCTCTATTTGCCCTTTCTAAGTTAAGTATGCGTGCTTTTTCTTCTTGATTAATAATGCGAGAAGTTCCTAAATAAAAAACAATTGCCGTGATAGAGGCAAGAAATGCAACGACGAGATAATACTTCTTTGGAAATTTAACTAGCATAAGCTTGAACCCGTAAGGATCTAATCTTTAATCTTCTAGTTATAAGCTAACTAAAGTACTAATGTAGTTAAATAGTAGGATAAATATTAGTTATTATGTTTGAATTTCTCGTTGAAATGCATAAAAAGTGCGTTTTGAAGCTATTTCTTCTGCTTTTTTCTTACTTGTAGCACGTGCCTTTGCAACAACCTTATCATCAATAAAAAGTCGTACACCAAAATGCTTTACGGTATCCTGACCTGTATCTTCAAAAGTTTCAAATTTAAAAGTGCGTTTCTCCTTCTGGCACCATTCTATTAGAACGCTTTTATAACTTATAATACGTCCTTCGAGCTTCTCTATATGCACGTAAGGCTCTATCACTCTCTTTGCAATAAACTTCTCACAGTATTTATATCCTCTATCTAGATAAATTGCACCTACAAGGGCTTCAAAAAGATTACCATGAATGTTTACCCCAAAGTTATCTAGCGGTATACCTGCTCTCACATATCGTATAAGATTAAGATCTCTTCCTAGTTCATTAAGATGCTTGCGACTTACTACCTTAGACCTCATCTTAGTAAGATAACCTTCATTGCCACCTTGTACTGCGTCAAAAAGATGAGCCGCGATAACAGATCCCAGCATTGCATCACCTAGAAATTCTAGTCGTTCATAATTGAGCGGATTTCCGTCTGCTTTTTTAAGACCAAGTGAACGGTGTGTGAATGCTTTCTCGTAGTACTTTATTTCCTTAGGTTTAAAGCCTATGATGGCATGCATCCGCATAAAAAAACTCCCGTCAGAAGACTGACGAGAGTTAAATATTTTTTTAAATGCGCTCATTACAATTTAAGCGTCAAGTTTTTTGAATAGTACGCAAGCGTTATGACCTCCAAACCCGAACGTATTACTCATTGCTACATTTACTTCTCTTTTTTGCGCTTTGTTGAGCGTGAGGTTAAAAGAAGGATCAATATTTTCATCTACCGTTGTATGATTGATTGTAGGAGGCACAAGACTATGTTGCATCGCAAGGATAGCAGCAATAGATTCTATAGCTCCTGCTGCACCTAGAAGGTGTCCAGTCATAGACTTAGTAGAGTTAATATTTATATTTTTTGCATGATCCCCAAAGACTTTTTTAATAGCCTTAAGCTCTGCTACGTCACCTAGTGGAGTAGATGTACCGTGGGTATTAATGTGATCTACATCTTCAGGAGTTAATCCCGCGTCACGTAAACAATTAAGCATAACTCGCTCTACACCTATACCGTCTGGATGAGGTGCTGTCATGTGATACGCATCACTAGACATACCGCCACCTAGAACCTCTGCATAAATTTTGGCACCACGTGCCTTTGCATGTTCATACTCTTCTAAGATTAATGCACCACTACCTTCCCCTAATACAAAACCATCTCTGGTTGCATCAAACGGTCTTGAAGCAGTCTCTAGATCTTCGTTTCTGGTAGATAATGCGTGCATCGCATTAAAACCACCCATACCAGCCTGCGTTACCGCAGCTTCACTTCCACCAGTCACAATAATATCACATTGCCCTAAACGTAAATAGTTAAAGGCATCTATCATTGCATTTGCAGAAGAAGCACAGGCAGAAACCGTCGTATAGTTAGGTCCCATAAAGCCATGCTTGATGGAGATATTACCAGGAGCAATATCAGCAATCATTTTAGGTATAAAAAAAGGATTAAATCTAGGTGTGCCATCTCCAGCACCAAAATTGAGAACTTCATTCTGGAATGTTTCTAGACCACCTATACCAGCTCCCCATATAACGCCAACTCGAAATTTATCAACAGCGTCGAGATCAATGCCCGCATCACTGATAGCTTCATCTGAGGCTACCAGTGCATACTGAGCAAATCTATCGAGCTTTCGAGCTTCTTTCCTATCAAAGAAGTCGAGAGCATCAAAGTTCTTAAGTTCACAAGCAAACTTCGTTTTAAACTTTTCTGCATCAAAATAGGTGATGGGCGCGCACCCGCTTTTCCCTGTAGAAAGTCCTTCCCAGTAATCCTGAATATTATTTCCTATCGGGGTAAGTGCACCAAGTCCGGTAACTACTACTCGCTTTAACTCCATAAATAAAGACTTATTTTGCCCCTTCTATATATGAAACTGCTTGACCTACGGTCGCAATATTTTCTGCTTGATCGTCTGGAATCTGGATATCAAATTCTTTTTCAAACTCCATAATGAGTTCCACTGTGTCTAGTGAATCAGCGCCTAGGTCGTTTGTGAAGCTCGCTTCCGTTACAACTTCGTTTTCGTCTACTCCTAATTTGTCTACGATTATCGCTTTTACTCTTGATGCAATGTCTGACATAATTTTATAATTTAAATTTTTTATTTAAGTCGCAAAAATAACAAACTTTACCGTTAAACAAGTTTGCAACTCAAAAATGTGAAGGTAATTTACGGAATAATAAAATAAGTTCCTTTCCATAACCTTCAAATAGTTACTAATATTTCTTTATTTCGCACCCACAACAGCAACAAGAAAAATGAAACGAATTGTGATTTTTGCCTCGGGTAACGGTACAAATGCCCAGCGTATTATAGAGTTTTTCCAGGATCGTACGGATGCACAAGTCGTGCAAGTACTTAGTAACAACCCTCGTGCCAAAGTGTTACAAAGAGCTTCAACTCTTGATGTTGCTGCTCTTAGCTTTAACAGAAAAGCCTTTTATAAAGGTGATGATGTACTTGCACTTCTTACGGCTGCCCGACCAGACGTTATTGTTTTGGCAGGTTTTTTATGGCTATTTCCAGTAAAAATAATTTCAGCATTTCCAGATAAGGTTATAAATATACACCCTGCGTTGCTCCCAGATTTTGGCGGTAAGGGGATGTATGGCATGCATGTGCATGAAGCTGTTTACGCTTTCGCGAAAGCGCAACACCTTAAAAACCCATCAGAAAAAGTATACACAGGTATTACCATTCATAAAGTCACACCCGAATATGACAAAGGAGATTTCTTATTTCAAGCTAAAGTTGAAGTAACCCAAGAAGACAAACCAGAAGGAATTGCCGAAAAAATACACCAACTAGAACACGCTCATTTTCCAGAGGTGATTGCGGAGTTTTTGAAATGAAGAATAAAGTAGCCAAGCTTTATGTTTATCAACTTGCATTTAGTTTTATCGCAGTAGTTGTAATCATTAATACGCGTACTTTATTAGTAGATGTGGATACGTATTCTGGGGCAAGGATTGGGTTGATGTCCCTAGTATATGCATTCTTATTTACATTACTAAATGCTTTTCTCAATGCATTTAATTTTTTCTACACCAACGACAAGCGATCTCAGTATGCATTTTTAATACCTGCCTCTCTTTGGATTATTATTTTGCTTTACGTTTTACACCAAAAATCGTTTGCAAATTCTAAATTTTGGAGTCGTAATTTGGATCTTATTATTTGGGTTCTGCCTATTCTCTATAATCTTTCCGCACGATATTTTCTCAAAAAAACCAAAATCGTCTAACTATTTTACTTTTACCCTTGATTTTATATTGGTATCCGAGGACCTTGATAGACGGATTAGTAATTTCAAAGCAAATCATCAATTTCGTTTACTTTTGATTTTACACAACGCTCTCGGGATGAATTTCCCGACTTCGCAGGAATGATATTAAACTATGGCAAAAACAAAAAAATTCTATGTAGTCTGGGAAGGTAAAAAGCCTGGTATTTATGAATCTTGGAAGGAATGTAAGGCAATGACCGATGGATATGCTGGTGCAAAATACAAGAGTTTTGAAACCTTTGCCAAAGCAAAAAATGCATATAATGGAGACTATAATGACTTTAAAGGCTCCTCACAAAAGAAAAAAGTGCTCACCGAAGCAGAAAAAGCCAAATATGGCTTTCCTAACCTCTACTCTATTGCTGTAGATGCAGCAAGTTCTGGTAATCCAGGCATTATGGAATATCGTGGGGTGGATACTCAAACGGTAAAACAACTCTTTCACCAAGGGCCTTTTAAACAAGGGACTAACAATATAGGAGAGTTTCTTGCGCTAGTGCACGGGCTGGCTTATTTAAAAAAAATAGGTAGTGATCGTATTATTTATAGTGACTCACGTATAGCAATAGGCTGGGTAAAGAAAAAAAAATCTAAAACTAATCTCAAGCAAAGCCCTAAGAACAAAGATGTATTTGAACTTATAGAACGCGCCGAGCAATGGCTTAAAACAAACACCTACATCACTACGATTGTAAAATGGGAAACCAAAGCCTGGGGAGAAATCCCGGCAGATTTTGGGAGGAAATAAACGTGATCATGAAAACAGAAAAAAAGAGAATTTACACCATAGTAATTTCGGCTTTCCTTACAATGCTAGTTATCAAAAACTGGGATACTATAAAAAGTTTTATTGCTAATTTATTTACGTAGTTGAAATTACATTTTTTCGCGAAAGCGGTCTCCTTAAAATTGAGTTGTCAAACATTCAAAACCGTATATTTGCACAAAAATTATAGATGAGTAAATTGGTTATTGTTGGTTCTTGTGCATTTGATGCAATAGAGACACCTTTTGGAAAAACAGATAAAATTATAGGTGGTGCTTCTCCTTATATAGGACTTGCTGCCGCACAGTTTGATAATGTTGATCCAGCCATTGTTGCCGTAGTAGGTGATGATTTCCCTCAAGAATATCTTGATTTTCTTGCAGAAAGAGGAATTAATACAGACGGTATAGAAGTAGTAAAAGGTGGTAAAACATTTTTCTGGAGTGGTAAGTATCACAATGATATGAACTCTAGAGATACACTAGCTACAGAACTTAATGTACTAGCAGATTTTTCTCCTAAAGTTCCTGAATCACATAAAGAAGCGCCTATTGTAATGCTAGGTAACCTACAGCCGCAAGTACAGCTTAGTGTTATTGAGCAAATGGAAGTAAAGCCTAAGCTTGTAATACTAGATACAATGAACTTCTGGATGGATATCGCACTTGACGAGCTTAAGACTACGCTCAAGAAAGTAGATGTGATCACCATAAATGATGAAGAAGCTCGCCAGCTAAGTGGAGAGTATTCACTAGTGACTGCTGCAAAGAAAATCCATGAGATAGGACCTAAGTACGTAGTTATAAAGAAAGGAGAACACGGAGCTCTTATTTTTGAAGGAGACAATATGTTTTTTGCCCCTGCATTACCACTTGCCGATGTTTTTGACCCTACGGGAGCTGGAGACACCTTTGCTGGAGGATTTGCTGGCTATATAGCTCAAGCAGGTGACACCTCGTTTGAAACTATGAAAACAGCGCTTATTTATGGCTCTTGCCTTGCCTCCTTTACAGTAGAGAAATTTGGAACAGAGCGTTTACAATCTGTAACACCAGAAGAAATAAAAGAAAGACTGCATCAGTTTAAAAAGCTTGTGCAATTTGACATCAACATAAACAACTAAACCCTGCGCTCCATTTTTGGAGCGCTTTTGTTTTTACAAGCTATGAGTGACGCTATCAAGCATGAATGTGGTATTGCAGTTATAAGACTAAAAAAACCACTTGAGTTTTACAAAGAGAAATACGGTACTGCTTTTTACGGAGTAAACAAGATGTACTTAATGATGGAAAAACAACATAATCGTGGTCAAGATGGTGCTGGGTTTGCTAGTATAAAACTAGATGTTGTTCCAGGACAACGCTATATATCAAGACAGCGATCTACAGCGCAACAACCTATACAAGATATATTTGCAGAGATTAACGGTCGCATTAACGAGCTTATGACCGCACATCCTGATAAAAAGGATGATGTAGCCTGGCAAAAGAATAATGTTCCTTACATAGGAGAATTGTTATTAGGCCATGTGCGTTATGGAACCTTTGGTAAAAACAGTGTAGAAAGTGTACATCCATTTTTACGCCAAAACAACTGGATGCATCGCAACTTGATAGTAGCTGGTAACTTTAACATGACTAATGTACATCAACTCTTTGATAAGCTAGTTTCTTTAGGCCAGCATCCAAAAGAGCAAGCAGATACTATCACGGTCATGGAGAAAATAGGGCATTTTCTAGATGATGAAGTGGCTAAGCTTTATAAAAAATTAAAAAAGGAAGGGTTTAATAAACAACAAGCTTCTCCTCAGATTGCAGATAGACTTAAAGTAGGTAAAATACTTAGAAGAGCATCAAAAGACTGGGATGGTGGTTATGCAATGGCTGGACTTCTAGGTCATGGAGATGCCTTTGTGCTAAGAGACCCAGCAGGAATAAGACCTGCTTATTACTTTGAAAATGATGAAGTAGCCGTTGTAGCCAGTGAGCGTCCTGTGATTCAAACAGCGTTTAACGTGCCTTTTGAAGAGGTAAAGGAGCTAGATCCAGGCGCTGCGGTAATTATAAAGAAGAATGGAACACTTACCATACAGCAAATTATAGAGCCATTAGAGCGCAAAGCTTGTTCCTTTGAGCGTATTTACTTCTCAAGAGGGTCTGATGCAGAGATATATAAAGAACGTAAGATGCTGGGTAGACTTCTTATGCCAGAAGTACTTAAAAGTATAGACCACGATACTAAAAACTCCGTATTCTCATTTATTCCTAATACTGCAGAAACATCATTTTACGGTCTTGTAGAGGCAGCTCAAGATGAGCTCAACAAGCAAAAGGGACAAAAAATACTTGCAAACAAGAACAAACTTACAGCCGTAGAGCTTGATGAGATATTATCGCAGCGCCTTCGCACAGAAAAGATTGCGATAAAAGATGCAAAACTGCGCACCTTTATTACAGAAGATAGTAGTCGTGATGATCTAGTAGCACACGTGTATGATGTGACCTACGGTGTTATTAAGCCAGAAGACAAGCTCGTAATTATAGACGATAGTATTGTGCGCGGTACGACGCTTAAAAAGAGTATTATCAAAATGATGGCACGTTTAAACCCTGCCAAAATTATTGTAGTATCTAGTGCTCCGCAAATACGATATCCAGATTGCTACGGTATAGACATGGCAAGACTAGAAGATTTTATTGCTTTTAGAGCTGCTATTGCGTTACTCAAAGAAAATGGTAAAGAGGAGCTTATACAAGAAGTTTATACAAAGTGTGTCGCACAATTAGATATGGACGATAAAAAAATAAAGAACCATGTCAAGAAAATTTATGCTCCTTTCAAACAAAAAGAAATTTCTAAAAAAATAGCACAATTACTTACAGATAGTTCTGTAAAAACAGAAGTAGATATCATCTATCAAACCGTAGAAAATCTACACAAGGCTTGCCCTAAAAATCTTGGAGATTGGTATTTTACTGGAAACTATCCTACAGCTGGAGGTAACCGTGTTGTCAATAAAGCATTTATCAATTATGTAGAAGGTATTAAAGAAAGAGCTTATTAAAATAGCTGGCTTGGTCTTAAAAAAATCACAATTTAAAAAAATATTGTGTATTTCGTCTAAAAATAGTGCCATTGGTCTAAAACATGCTACAACTTGCTAAAACCCTCATATATTAGCATTGCCATAGCATAAGTAGGTTAAGTTCATGGTAGATTTGGGGCAAAAAAAGGTGGATCTTTCCACCTTTTTTTATGCCCAGTTTTTAAATTTTTAAGGTCTTATCATTAAACTTCAAATACAATCTTTAAAGTAATTCAGTTTTGATTGAAAAATCACCCTTTTTAGACAACTAAATATATCTAATTGGTAATCAGCTCTAATTGCCAAATATGGGAATTAAAATCACTTTTGAAATCAAACAAAATCAATCTATTTTTTAATCTAAATCTGTAATTTTATGTCAGTAAAAAAGTTGAGATAGAATTTACGTAAGAAATTAGAGAAAGAATTTACCTACAAATTGACTGCGTAAAAAAGCCCACTATAAAAGTGGGCTTTAAAAATTAATATAAGGGTTATTCCTTATTTGTTCTGAGCATATAATGCAGACACTTTTTCCCAGTTAATCACATTAAAGAATGCGTTTACATAATCTGGACGTCTGTTTTGATAATTAAGGTAATATGCATGTTCCCATACATCAAGTCCTAAGATAGGAAAACCTCCACACCCTACTTTAGGCATTAGTGGGTTATCTTGATTAGGTGTAGAGCATACTTCTACTTTTCCTCCTTCGTGTACACAAAGCCAAGCCCATCCTGAACCAAACTGTCCTCCAGCTGCGCTAGAAAATTTATCTTTAAAAGACTCAAAGTTTCCGTAAGCTGCATTTATTGCCTCGGCAAGTTCTCCTGTAGGCTCTCCCCCACCATCTGGTGACATTACTTCCCAAAAAAGTCTGTGGTTGTAAAAACCACCACCATTGTTACGCACAGCAGTGTTAGACATATCTAGGTTTATAAGTATATTTTCTATAGTTTTTCCACTAAGGTCAGTTCCTTCAATAGCCGTATTAAGCTTAGAAGTATAACCAGCGTGATGCTTCCCGTGGTGTATCTCCATTGTTTTTGCGTCAATATTAGGCGCTAGTGCATCCTTAGCATATGGTAATTCTGGTAACGTAAATGACATTTCTTTTTCGTTTTTGGTTAATAATCTTTTGAGTTGTTAACAAAGTTACACAAAGTAAGCTACTCTTTATGTTATAGATTTCTTATAATACTTAGGTTACGCTTTCGCGAAAGCAATAATAAATCTCTCCAAATTATAAAAAACAACCTCTTATCAAAAAGTTGTTTTTCTGCGTTCAAGAAGTTGTGCCTCTTACTATAAAATAAAAATTAAGAAAAAGGCAAACGCATTCTTTGTAACTCGCTTTTGCTATCTTAGTACTATGACCGAAACTAATACGTTTATCGTACTTAATGCTTCTGCGGGATCTGGTAAAACATACAGCCTCGTAAAGCAATATATTACTACGCTACTAAAAAGTAACGATGCTAATAAATTTAGACATCTTCTTGCTATTACGTTTACAAATAAGGCGGTAGCAGAGATGAAAAACCGTGTGCTAGACACGCTCAAAAACTTAGGTCATCATGAGCCTGGCAATAAAAAACCAGATATGCTAGACAACTTAGTTTCATCTAGTGGATTACCTGAGGATGTGGTCGTAAAGAAAGCTAAAGAAATACTCAATCGTATACTACATAATTATGCTGCCTTTGATATTGTCACGATAGATACGCTTACCCATAGAATCATACGCACTTTTGCAAAAGATCTACATATCTCCGGTAGTTTTGAGGTTTCTCTGGATCAAAAGACACTCAATGCTCAAGCAGTAGATGCACTCATTGCAAAGGTGGGCATAGATGATGAGATTACTAAAGTCCTAATAAATTTTGCCTTAGAAAAAGCAGATGATGACAAGAGCTGGGACATTGCTAGAGACTTACTAGAAATAGCAAATCTCTTGCACAATGAAAATGATCTCAAGGCGCTAGCGCTCATTAAGGATAAGTCTCTTGCAGATTTTGACACATTAACCAGCTATTTACATAACCAGATAACGTCACTTTTATCTGCACAGAAACAGCTAGGAGGAGATCTCATCGCATTGATACACGAGCTAGGGTTAGATCAAAAAAGTTTTGCGAGTGGTTATTTTTATAAATTCATGCTTCAAGTAGCAAATGGAACCCAGGGGCTTTCATACACGGGTGCGGCATATAAAGACAATATTACCTCGTACACCTTTTACACAAAAGCGCAAAAAGACCATATCAAAGCGACCATTGATGGGCATAGAGATCACTTTATAGCAACGTTTTTGAAGCTTAAGGAACTTGCGTCTAAGCAAAGTATGTTGCAATCTTTTAGATCTAAGATTATTCCACTCTCTGTATTACACTTAATCAAGAAAGAGCTGGAACTTATAAAGGAAGATGAAAATGTGTTACTCATCTCAGATTTTAATGCACTTATTGCTCAGTCGCTTAAAGATCAGCCAGCAGCTTTTTTATATGAAAGACTTGGCGAGCGATATACAAATTACTTTATAGATGAGTTTCAAGATACTTCTGTAATGCAGTGGGACAACTTAATCCCGCTTATAGATAACACAATAAGTAGCCAAGCAGAAGATACGGTTGCAAATTCTTTATTACTTGTAGGAGATCCTAAACAAGCAATCTATAGATGGAGAGGTGGAGAGGCAGAGCAGTTTATAGCATTGAGTAATCAAACAAATCCATTTTCTACCCCAGCTTCTATAGACCGTCTAGAGACTAATTATAGGAGTAGTGCAGAAATTATAAATTTTAATAATCAGTTTTTTACACATCTCGCGACTCACTTTAATAATGAATCATATCGAGATATCTATTATAAAGACAACTCGCAACAGACTAATAGCAACACAGAGGGTTTTGTTTCTCTAGAATTTTTAGAATTTGACAATAAAGAAGAGTCCAGTATCATCTATCCTGCACGTATTATTGAAATCATAAGCGAAGCTACTAGTCAAGGCTATTTACATAGTGATATATGTATTCTTACAAGAAATAATATAGAAGGATCTTTGATAGCAACGGCGCTTCAAGAAGCTGGTGTAGAGGTTGTTTCTTCTGAGAGTTTGCTTATTGCAAACTCTAGCACGGTACAATTTATTCATGCATTTGCAACAATGCTATCTTACCCTTCTCAATTAGAAAATCGACTGCTTGTACTCTATTATTTGGCTCATTATTATAACATAGAAGACACGCACTCATTTTATAGTACCAATACCTCATGCACATTTTTAGAATTTATTGAGCATTTACAGCAGTTTGATGTTTTTATACATATTGATTACATGCAAACGCTGCCTCTTTATGAATATATAGAATCAATCATAAGATCTTTTAATCTTACCTCATTATCTGATGCTTATGTAGTGGCATACCTAGATCTTGCATATAATTACTCCCAAAGTAAAAGTGGAGGCATATTAGGTTTTATTGACTACTGGGAAGAAAAAAAGGAAAAGTCTAGTATTATCGCCCCAGAGCAGGATAGCGCTGTACAAACCATGACGATTCATAAAAGCAAAGGACTAGAATTTCCCGTTGTAATTTATCCTTATGCAAGTTCAGACCTATATAGAGTCCGTGGAGAACATCAATGGTATCCTATAAATGATCCTACTTTTGGTGGGTTTAAAACCTTAATGGTTCCTCATAATAGTGCTCTTAAAGAATTTGGAGAAGCTGGCGCTACACTCTATGACACTAGAAATAACGAGCAACAATTTGACAATATTAATGTGCTGTATGTTGCACTCACAAGAGCCGCAGAACGCTTGTATGTATTATCACGCTTTCGCGAAAGCAAAGAAAAAATAAACACCTACAGTGATTTGTTTATAGATTATCTCAAAACAAATAATCTATGGAATGAGGATCAACGCACCTACACTTTTGGACTTGAGACTCCTGCAAAGAAAGAGGATAACGAGGCAGACTACACCTCCTTTGTTCCTTCAATTATCTCTACCTCAAAAGAAGAATTAGGTATACAGATAATTACTCAGGCCTCGTTTTTATGGGATGAGCAAAAACAAAATGCTATTACTTATGGTAACCTCATCCATGAGTTAATGGCTCAAATTAATAGTCATACAGATATCCCGCATATACTGGATAATGCCATAAAACAGGGTGTTGTGCCAGAAGAAGGGTTTGAAAATATTAAAAACATTCTTATCAAGATAACAAGTAATCCTCAACTAAGCGATTTTTATCAAGATCACAACACAGTATATAACGAGCGCATGATTTTATCTCGTGACGGTTCATTTTATATACCTGACAGAGTTGTTGTATTACCCAATGGTGATACCACCATTATAGATTATAAAACAGGAATGCATAATCCGTCACACAGTAAACAGATTACAATGTATGGAGCCCTTTATGAAGAAATGGGCTTCCCTGTAAATAATAAATTTCTAGTATACATAGACGCTACTGTAGATGTAATATCTGTTTAATACCTTTGTAAAAAATCTAAGACATGTACGGTAATATTCAACAATATTTACAAAAAGAACTTGCTGAAATTAAAGAAGCAGGACTCTATAAAAAAGAACGCATTATTACATCTGCCCAAGATGCCGTGATTACTATCTCTACAGGAGAAAAAGTAATTAATTTTTGTGCAAATAATTACCTAGGGCTTTCTTCACACCCAGAGGTAATACAAGCTGCCAAAGATACAATGGACACTCACGGTTTTGGTATGAGTTCTGTACGTTTTATATGCGGTACTCAAGATATTCATAAAGAATTAGAACATCGTATTGCAAAGTTTTATGGTACTGAAGATACCATTTTATACGCGGCGGCTTTTGATGCAAATGGTGGAGTTTTTGAACCACTACTAGGTGCAGAAGATGCTATTATATCTGATTCACTCAATCATGCATCTATTATAGATGGGGTGAGATTATGTAAGGCTGCAAGATATCGTTATGCAAATAATGATATGGCAGATCTAGAAGAGCAACTTAAAAAGGCAAATGAAAATGGCGCACGTCATAAAATCATTGTAACAGATGGTGTGTTCTCTATGGACGGACTTGTGGCTCCGTTAGACAAAATTTGTGATTTAGCAGATAAATACGATGCTCTTGTAATGATAGATGAATGTCACGCCACTGGATTTATAGGTGATCGTGGTATAGGAACTCTTGAAGAAAAAGGTGTCTTAGGCAGAGTAGATATCATTACTGGAACATTAGGAAAAGCACTGGGAGGTGCAATGGGTGGATATACTACGGCAAAGAAAGAGGTAATCGAGATACTGCGCCAGCGTAGTCGTCCTTATTTATTTTCAAACTCCCTTGCCCCAGCTATTGTGGGTGCTTCTATCAAGGTGTTTGATTTATTAGAAAAAGACACCTCTCTTAGAGATAAGCTTGCTCATAACACTGCTTATTTTAAAAAGGGGATGAAAGATGCAGGATTTGATATTATAGATGGAGAATCTGCCATTGTACCTGTAATGCTTTATGACGCTCAACTTTCTCAAAATATGGCAGATGCACTTATAAAAGAAGGGATTTATGTTATAGGATTCTTTTTTCCAGTAGTTCCTAAGGGAAAGGCTAGAATAAGAGTACAATTGAGTGCTGCCCATACCATAGAACATCTAGATACTGCTATCCGTGCATTTACTAAGGTTGGAAAAGCTTTAAAAGTAATATAATGTTGCCTTAGCCCTTGTATATAAGGGGTATTAGGAAAATTTTAGTACATTTACCTTTGTTGATTAATTTTAACAACTTACTTTTGTCTACAATTAACACTTAAATTTAAGACTAAACAATGAAACATCTTAGCAGATTTTTAGTTGCATCATTTATGATTCTTGCTATAGGATCATCAGTACATGCACAAGACGCAAACAACCCTTGGGCTTTCTCTAT
>Ga0114955_1000251_pt1 | contig 30364 bp, 29 predicted proteins | sample Porto_5metaG_FD_87302 | JGI IMG/M metagenome (GOLD analysis project Ga0114955, IMG submission 87302) | Marine algal microbial communities from Porto, Portugal - Porto_5 metaG | ecosystem: Host-associated > Algae > Red algae > Unclassified | place: Portugal: Porto | collected 2015-02-02 | reverse complement strand
TTAAAACTATGTATTGCGGGAGGCGGATTTGAACCACCGACCTTCGGGTTATGAGCCCGACGAGCTACCGAACTGCTCCATCCCGCGATAATATTATTTTTGACTACTTGATTATTGTACCATTATTAACTTAACAAAGTCAATACATTTTTTAATTTAAATTTACAATCTCTTAAATTTCAAAATGTTTGATACATCAAATTAGCTTTAAATCGCTCTCGCTTAACACTTTATTAGTATATTAATTTTAAAACTAATAGTCAATAATTATTTAAAATTAAAATGTGTAATAATTAACTAGTTAAATCATTTTATAACAAAAGTGTGCAAATGGTCACAAAATCAGTTGCCTACATCATCAAATTACGTTTTCCATACAAGTTATATTGCATAAAAAGAAACATTTCTTAATAAACGATTTTTGATTTTTCGACGCATTGTCCTGGAACATTACTTCAAATAAATACTACTAATATTGATTTAATATTCAAGTTTAGTGCTCTTTTAGCATTAAATTAACACTTATAACAAAACTCTTGAAGTTCATATCTGATTAAACTTTAAACATAACTCCCCCTCCCCTACTCATATCAAATTATTGTGTCATTAGTCCTTGCATACGATCTTGTAAAGCGGTAAATGTTGTAAAACCATCTTCTTCCATGAAATGACCGCCTTCTTCAACAACACGAATATGACCTTCTAGTGTATCCATAAGTCTTTTTGTTTCTTTATATGAAACATGCTTGTCACTCTTTGAACAAAGTCCATAAAAGTAGTCTACTTTATTTTTGACAGTATCATAATCTATGGTTACATCTTGTAAATCTATATTTTCATCAATATCTTGTGCATCGTCTCTAAATCCAGCAATACTGAATAAACCTTCAATATTTTGATTTAAACTTTCAATAAATTTTAAACTTGTGATTGTTCCAAATCCATGTGTCACAAAATATGTATCTTTTTTCCTAACATTTATTTGCTGTTGCATTTGTGTTACCCACATATCTAGATTAGCAGGTGTATCTGCTTCTAAATTAAATAATGTAACCTCATAACCTTCTAATGTTAAATTATGTCCTAACCATTCATACCAATGATTATGTGCATTGCCTACACTTGAATGAACTATTATTACGTCTGTCATTATTATCAAACCTCACATTATATAATTTAAAAAATAATCATGACTCATTTTACTTTATTTTATAATAAAAGCACTTTAAAAAGATATATTTATCCCTTCAAAGTGCTTAATTGATTTGTTAATTGATCAACTTTAATTCTTCTAGCATTTCATCAACTGCATTATGTCCTTGTTGAATACAATCTGGTAGTCCAACTGCTTCAAATGGTGCACCAGTAATTTTTAAACGTGGATAAGTTCGTTTAATATGCTGTTGTATTTCTCTAATTTGCTTAATATGACCTACATGGTATTGAGGCATACTCTTAGGCAAACGATTAACAATGGTGAATTCTGGGTCACCTTTGAACGTCATCATCTGTTGTAAATCTTGACGTACAATAGATACAATTTCTTCATCTGTATGGTCATCAACAACTGTATCTCCTGGTTTACCAACATAAGCTCGGATTAACACTTTTCCTTCTGGAGTTGTAAATGGCCATTTTTTTGAAGTCCATGTACATGCTGTTATGCTTGTATTACTTGTTCTAGCAATAACGAAACCTGTTCCATCATAAGTATTTTCAATATCCTTTTCATCAAATGCAAGTACCACTGTTGCTACTGTCGTTGAATCCATTGTATTGAAATAATCAAATGCTGGATCATGGTTAAACCAGTCCATAAAGACTTGTTGTGGTGTTGTTACTAATACCCCATCATAAAATTCTTTTTTGCCATCGACAATTACTTGATAGTCAGTTTGAGATATAATAATATCTTCAACCTCTGTATTATATTCAATATTGACACCTTGTTTTGTTACAGCTTCAACTAAAGCCTCTATGAACGAACTAAGTCCGTGTCTAAATTGCTTAAATTGACCTTTAGGGGCACCTGGATATAGTTGGCGTTGTTTAATACGTTGTTCCTTCTCATCTTTCATGCCTTTGATTAAACTACCAAAAGCTTCTTCTTTTTCTTTAAAATTAGGGAAAGTACTCATCAAACTTAAATCATCAATATTGGTACCATAAATGCCACCCATTAGTGGCTCAATTAAATTTTCAAGTACTTCATCACCTAAACGCTGTCTAAAAAAGTCACCTACTGAAATGTCATCTTCAATCTCTATAGGCTTTTTAAATAGATCTAGACCTGCTCGTAACTTACCTAATGGAGAAATCAATTTTGTTTTTATAAAAGGTTTTATATCCGTAGGTATTCCCATAATAGAACCACCTGGGATAGGATATAATTTATTTTTAGCATAAATGTATGATTGACCTGTAGTATTCGTAATCAAATCATCGCCTAATCCAATCTCCTTAGCTATATCAGTCATAATAGTTTTTCTACCTAAGTATGATTCGGGTCCTAATTCAATAGTATAACCATCTTTACGATACGTTTGAATTTTACCACCTGGACGATTACTTGCCTCATAGATAGTAACATTTAAGTTAGGATTTTGTTTTTTCATATAGTAAGCACTTGTTAAACCGGTTATACCTGCTCCGATGATTGCTACATTCTTACTCAAAATCATTCACGCTTCCTTCTATTAAAATACTGTTTTAATTTCATCTACAATCGCACCAATAAATAATGGATGCGTATTAGGCATCTCTGGACGATAGTAGTTTGCACCTATGTCATCGCACACTACTTTACATTCATGGTCATTGTCATATAACACTTCAAGGTGTTCGCATACAAATCCTACTGGCGTATAAATAAAATGTTTATATCCATGTTCATTAAATAAATCTCTTGTTAAATCTTGAACATCAGGTCCTAACCACGGTGTACCTGTATTACCTTCTGATTGCCAACCTTCTGCTACGTGGATAATATTTGATTGCTCTTTTAATTGTACTGCAGTATCATGTAACTCATTTGGATAAGGGTCATTATTTTTCTCAATTAAACCTTTTGGTAAGCTATGAGCTGATACTACTAATACAGTGTCATCATGTTCTTCTGTAGGAATTTGTTCTAATGTGTGATTGATTTGATTAGTCCAAAACTCTAAGAATTTAGGTTGATGGTAATAATGTTTTACATGATGTAATTGAATACCATATTTTTCAGCTTCTTCTTCTGCACGTTCATCATAAGATCCTACTGAAAAACTTGAATAATGTGGTGCTAATACAACAGTGACCGCTTCAGTAATTCCATCTTTATGCATAGATTCAACTGCTTCTTCTATATACGGTGAAATATGTTTTAGCCCTAAATATAATTTAAACTCTACATCTTCATAACATTCATTTAATGCATCTCTTAATGCTTCTGCTTGTTTGTCTGTTGTTCCAGCTAATGGAGATAGTCCCCCAATAAATTCATAACGGTCTTTTAAATCTTGGAGCTCTTCATCTGTTGGTTTTTTACCATGTCTAATGTCAGTATAATATGGCTCAATGTCACTTTCTTTATAAGGTGTACCATATGCCATTACTAATAAACCTATTGTTTTACTCATTTATAAAACCACCCTTTAGTCTATTGCTATTACTTAATCTATTGAAATTCATAATGCTAAATTACTGATGTGTATAGTCGTGAACGAATTGGCTTACTTTACGTAAAGTTTCTGGTTGAACTTCTGGGAACACACCATGTCCAAGGTTGAAAATATGTTGTCCTCTTTCCATGCCTTGATCTAAGATATCTTTTAATCTTTCTTCTATTACATCCCATGGTGCTAATAATAATGAAGGATCTAAATTACCTTGTAGCGTCTTAGTTACACCAAGCTGTTGTGCTTGTTGTATTGATGTTCTCCAATCAAGTCCCAATACATCTATAGGTAAATCATTCCATTCATTGATTAAATGACTAGCACCCACTCCGAACAAAATAACTGGAACATCATGTTTTAATTTAATGCCTTTAACTAACTTGTCCATACCTGGTTTAATATATTTTCTATAGTCTTGAACATTTAATGCGCCGACCCATGAATCAAAAATTTGAATTAATTCAGCGCCAGCTTCTACTTGTGCATTAGCATAATCTATCGAAACCGCTACTAAATGATCCATTAAAGCAAACCAAGTCGCTTCATCACTGTACATCATAGCTTTTGTTTGATTATAGTTTTTAGAAGGGCCACCTTCTATCATATATGAGGCTAGTGTAAATGGTGCGCCAGTAAATCCAATTAAAGGTACATTTAATTTTTCTTCAGTTAACAGTTTGATTGTATCTAAAACATATGGCACATCTCTTTTCGGATCTATCTGTGATAACTTTTCCACGTCTTGGACTGTTTTGATTGGATTTTGAATAACTGGACCTATTCCAGATTTAATTTCTACATCTACACCAATAGGTTTTAAAGGTGTCATAATGTCTTTATATAAAATTGCTGCATCCGTATTGTAATTATCAACTGGTAAATGTGTCACATAAGCACATAGTTCAGGTTGATGAGTAATTTCAAACAGTGAATATTTCTCTTTTAATTTACGATATTCAGGTTGAGATCGCCCTGCCTGACGCATAAACCAGACTGGTGTATGAGAGGTCTTTTCACCTTTAATCATTTTTAAAATAGTATCATTCTTACTATGTACCATATAGTCCTCCTAAATTAAAATCATTCTTATCTATAATAGCATATACTTAGTTATTTCGTATTTTAATGTGCTTAAATGTCATAAAAAAGACATAGTAAAATGTTTTATAAATTATTTGTATCTACATAGCTTATCTCATAATTTTTCGTTTTGTTAAAGTGTATTAGTATTATAATTAAACATTTAATAGTAATGATATAAATTAATAGCAATTAATTTTAGTTTAATTTGTAAAAAATCAATCCATTTTTATACATTTATTTCAAAATTAAGACTTTGAAGGTAGAAAATAGAAATTTATAATCGTATAATTAATTAAAACAAGGGAGGTAAGGATCATGAATTTATATACATCGTATGGTACTTATGGTTTTTTAAATCAAATTCAAATTAATAATCCAGATCATAATCTATTTCAATATTCTGCTTCAGATACATCTGTTATTTTAGAAGAAACTGAAGGCAAATCTGTACTGAAACATCCAAGTGCTTATGAAGTTTTATATAGCGTGGGTGAATTTAATGAAGAACATTTCTATTCTGCGCTCTTCATACCTTCATCTGAAGATCATAAAAATCAATTAGAAAAACAACTTCTTCATTTTGGTGCTCCATTTGATAACTTTGGTGGTTTCAAAAGTTATCGATTATTGAGACCATTAGAAGGTAATACTTATAAATTATATTTTGGTTTTGCAAATAGAAGTGCTTATGAAGATTTCAAATCATCAGATTTATTCCAAGAGCACTTTTCTAAAACTGCTTTAAATCAATTCTTTGGATATAGTGGTCAACATTCAAGTTATTTCGAACGTTACTTATATCCTGTAGATCATCAATAATAAAAAAGGTTGTCCTATAGCGAAGTAATTCAATTTCGCAAATAGGACAACTTTTTTAATCTCGTAATAACGTTTCTTGATATTTTAGTTTTTTAATTGTACTTCTAATAGTCAAATAGCCTACTAAGAAAAATACAATTGAGAAAAAGAATAATGTAGGATTCATAATTGAAAATGCTATTGTGAATACCACACCTATCACGATCATAAGTCTATAAAGAAATTTTTCGTATCCTTTAATTACAATAGTATCTGGTGCTGGCCAAACTTGAGGCCAGAGACCATAAGCTTGTTGTGTATAAAACTGTGACATTTGCAATAGCGTGATATACATAAATAAACTTCCTATTAAAATACCTACAATAGGATGAGAAAGCCATATGATTAATACAACTGCGATTAACATTAATCTTATTATAATGCTAAAAGCATCTCTCCCTCTTACAAAACTTCTCATAAATAAATATAAGTACATTTGATTGGCATTAAATTTTTTGCCTTTTGGTACTGGTAAAATAAAATCTAAATAACTACGACGTACTGCTGTCTCTCTTAAATGTTTAACATCTGTAAACATATTCACGAATTTATAATAATTCGTATGATGTCTTTGCTCAATCGCAATCATTCTTTCCCACGGGTATAATTGTTTAGCTACCTTACCTTTTAGTACAACAATTAACACTGCCATTGCAATCGTAATTAATATCCCTAAATAAGAATGTAAGCCTAATATTATATAAAAATTAAGGCTTAAAATAATGAAAAAACTCACATTAACTATCCAAGTAGATACACCTAATTGATATAAACACCATCTTAAATGCAATACTATATATGGTGTTAATAAGGCAACTAACGCAAATGCAATATAATATTGAATATTACTTTCACTTAATTGATAGAATAATGGGAAGGGAACAATAAGAATAAGTAATAACATCATTATTCTAGTGAAATAACTATAATTAATACTTAATGTCATGTATCGTTTCATATATTTTTCAAATGGTAATAGAAAAATTTGGTCTGCTTCTTTTAATAATGTTCTTAATGGAAATAATGATAACAAGGCGATAATAATACTTGTAATCAAAGCATAATCAATATGTTGAGGTATATGCTTCAACCATTCGCCATACCCCATTATAAAAGCACCAAATAATATTAATAAAAATACTGTAAAGTGACCATTGAAAATGAATTTATTATAATAATTCTTTTCCTTTCGAATCGCTTTCTGACGTTTCCTGAATAATGTAGTTGCCTCATTAATCATTGGCATTTCCACCTTGAGTGACGTGAATATAAATATCATCTAGTGTGTGTTCTTTCAATCCTGTTTGTTCTCTTAACTCTTCTAAATTACCAAATGCTACAACTTCACCTTTATCTAAGATAATAAATCGATCACAATAACGCTCTGCAGTAGCTAAAATATGTGTACTCATAAGAACTGTACGTCCTTCATTTTTCTTTTCTACCATTAAATCGAGCATTGATTGTATACCTAATGGATCCAATCCTAGAAATGGTTCATCGATAATGTATAATTCAGGATTCACAATAAATGCACATATAATCATGACTTTTTGTTTCATACCTTTTGAAAAATGACTTGGAAAAACTTTTAATTCATCTTCAAGTCTAAATACTTTTAATAAAGGCTTTGCCCTTTCCATTGCTACTTCATGTGTAAGACCATAAGCCATCGCAGTCATTTCTATATGTTCTTGTAAAGTCAATTCTTCATATATTACTGGTGATTCTGGAATATATGAAAGTTTTCTACGATATTCTTCTATATCGTCATTTATATTTGTTTCTGAAATTGATAGTGACCCTGATGAAGGCGTTAATAATCCTAACATATGTTTAATTGTAGTACTCTTTCCAGCACCATTTAAACCTATCAATCCAACTATCTCACCTTTATTTAATTCAAAATTGATATCTTTAATAACTGGTCGTTTTCCATAACCACCTGTTAGATGTTCTACTTTTACTGTCATAAGGCACCTCCACGAAAACTATTGTACCAAAAATTATGTTTTACTCCTAAAATTAGCTATGAAGAATGACGTTTTTTCCTAAGTAATGCTATAATGTATTTTAAGATGAAACGAAGAGGAGTGTTATCAAAATGTCTGAAACAATTTTCAGTAAAATTATTACTGGTGAAATACCAAGCTTTAAAATATATGAAAATGACTATGTCTATGCATTTTTAGATATTTCTCAAGTTACAAAAGGACACACTTTATTAATTCCTAAAAAAGCTTCTGCAAATATTTTTGAAACTGATGAAGAAACAATGAAACATATTGGCGTTGCGCTACCTAAAGTAGCGAATGCAATTAAAAAAGCATTTAATCCTGATGGTCTTAATATTATTCAAAATAATGGTGAGTTTGCTGATCAATCTGTATTCCACTTACATTTTCACTTAATTCCTAGATATGAAAATGATATTGATGGTTTCGGTTATAAATGGGAAACACACGAAGATGAATTAAATGATGATGCTAAAAAAGAAATTGCTGCTCAAATTCAAGCCCATTTCGAATAATCATGCATAATCTGTATTAAAATGGGTATAAGATGAATAATACTATTATCCGAGATATAAAAGTGAGGAGAATTATAATGAAAGTAACACGCGTATTATTTGGTATTGGCGTAGGTGTTGCCGCAGGCTTCGCAGTATCTTTAAGAAATCGTGATGACCAAAGCGTTAAGAACAATACTATTGATGGTAGCCAACCTACTGGCGCTCAATCTGAGTTACAACGTGAACTTGAAACTATGAAACAATCATTCAACGATATTTTAAATTATAGTTCACAAATTAAAAATGAAGGTACTGAATTTGGTAGTTCAATTGGTGACGAAATCAAAACTTTAATTGGTAACTTCAAATCTGATATCAACCCTAATATCGAAAAATTACAATCTCATATTGAAAATTTACAAAATCGTGGCGAAGAAATTAGTAATACATTTTCTAAAGAGAAATAATTTTTTGTACTATAATGTTTCCCCTATTCAAGAATAATTATTTGGATAGGGGTTATTATTTTATTAATAACTTAGGAACATAAGTATTAAATTAAGAATGTTCATTTAATCTAATCTGCAAATAGATATTGACTTCATATAAATTTCAATAGATAATACGAATCATATATTGATTAAGAAGTGAGGCATGTCTCATGTTTTTATGTACAAGACAAATTGATATTCATGAACGTTTTGGCATACCTAGAATTGCCTTCATGAGTATTGTTGGTACTATTATAATGTTTTTAGTTAGTTATGAAATCATGTATTTCTTTAGTGATACACCATTATCTGACAAACATTTTCTTATTGTTTTAGCAATTACATTCTTTATGTATCCACTACATAAAAGTGTACATCTGTTATTTTTTATTCCTTATTATAAATCTTTTAGAGTACATAAATTAACGCGAAGAAAATGGATTCCATATTTTAATACTTACGTTAATACACCTATTCATAAAATTTATTTTTGTATTAATTTGATTTTACCTTTCATTTTAATATCAATGTTGTTCATCGCTTTGTGTGTGAAGTTCCCGCAATATGGACATTATTTTATGTTTTTATTGGCACTTAACTTTGGTTTTTCTATTTTAGATTTAATGTATTTAAAGATACTTATTTTCTCTAATTATGGAAATTATATTGAGGAACACCGATCTGGTATCCACATATTAAAGAAAGAGAAATTTGTTACAACAGTATAATGATCTTTATATTAAAATTGGGCCCTCTCATATGGTCCAATTTTTATTTTATATAACAAAAATTAATCATATATTTTTCAATAAAACTAGTACTATAGTCCTAAAGAGAGGGTTATGAATTGGTACGCCTCATTTTATATGTTATATTTTACTTGATTATATACATAAAGGAGTTAACAACTTATGAAAGCATTTAATAAAATTATGATACCTGTAACTGCAAGTGCCCTTTTATTAGGCGCATGTGGATCTGATGCAACTGATTCTAAAGAAAATACTCTTATTTCATCAAAAGCTGGCGATGTTAAAGTAGAAGATGTGATGAAGAAAATTGGTAAAGACCAAATCGCTAGTAAATCCTTTAGTATTGTATTAGATAAAATTCTTGCAGATAAATATAAAGACAAAGTGGATACTAAAGATATCGAAAAAGATATTAAAAAAGAAGAAAAACAATATGGCGGTAAAGATCAATTTGAAAGTGTCTTAAAACAACAAGGAATGTCTATGGATGATTATAAAGAACAAAAACGTTTATCAGCTTATCAAAAAGAACTATTGAATGATAAAGTTAAAGTGTCAGATAAAGAAATCAAAGACAATACTAAAAAAGCCTCTCATATCTTGATTAAAGTAAAATCTAAAGATAGTGACAAAGAAGGTTTATCAGATAAAAAAGCAAAACAAAAAGCTGAAGAAATTCAAAAAGAAGTATCTAAAGATCCAAGTAAATTTGGAGAAATCGCTAAAAAAGAATCTATGGATAAATCAAGTGCCAAAAAAGATGGTTCTCTTGGTTATGTAACTAAGGGCCAAATGATGGATAGCTTCGATAAAGCACTATTCAAACTTAAAGAAGGCGAAGTATCTAAAGTAGTTAAAACAGACTACGGTTATCATATTATTAAAGCAGATAAAGAAACAGACTTTAACTCTGAAAAATCTAACCTTAAATCTAAAATTTTAGAACAAAAAATTCAAAAAAATCCTAAATTATTAACTGATGCTTATAAAGATATATTAGACGAATATAATGTAGACTATAAAGATAGAGATATTAAAAAAGCAGTTGATGATACTATTTTAGATCCAGACAAAATAAAACAACAGCAACAACAGTCTTCTCAAGGTGGCGCTAGTTCACAACAAGGTGCAACTGGAATGACTGGCTCTTAAGATATATCTTCACTAAAATCTTTTTTAAATGTAACATTTTGCAATAGTACAAACGCATGTTATAATGTAATCAACAAAGATTTCAGTATGGAAACACCAATCCCCTCACTATTTGCGGTAGTGAGGGGATTTTTTAGTGTGACTACAATTGTCACCTATTTACTTATCGTTACGATGCCGTAGCCAATGTGCAAACAACGTAACAATACAACCACTGATAACAGTAGTCATAATATGAACAAAGATTTCAGACATGGAATGAACACCCCCTCTCATCGTCGAAGTGACGCCTGAGAGATAGGCGACATGATTATTATATCATCATAAAATACATTTTAAATATAAAAATTGTCTGTTTAGTTTAAATTACTTTTGAATAACAAATATTTATAATTTAAAAAGGTGATGTAGCTCTTCATTGAGCTATATCACCTTTTCTGAACTTCTAATCTAATTGTGTTGGATTGTAAAATTGTCTATTTTCAAGTCCAAAAATTCGTTCTGTAAATTGACCTTTTTCAGTTTTCTTAAATGCTTTTTCAAACATATTCATTTTAGCATCAATATTATCTATGAAAAATAAAATCTCAGCCTCTTTCAAATGAGGCATTTTAGGTGATCCAAATTCTAATTTACCATGATGAGCAAGAATCATATGTCTAAGCAACATTACCTCTTCTCCATCAATACCAAGCTCTTTAGCTGCTTCAGCTACTTCATCACTTGCAATAGAAATATGTCCTAATAAGTTTCCTTCTACAGTATAAGTAGTTGCTACTGGTCCACTAAGCTCTTTTACTTTTCCTAAATCATGTAAAATAATAGCACTATATAAAAGACTTCTATTTAATAATGGATAAATATCGCATATCGATTTAGCAACACGTAACATTGTTAAGACATGATAACTTAAACCACTGGCAAAATTATGATGATGGGAACTTGCTGCCGGATACGTAAAGAAGCTTTCTTGATATTTTTTAATTAAATGTCTTGTTATGCGTTGTAAACTGGCATTCTCAATATCAAGCATATAATGAGAAAGAGCTTCTTGAATTTCTGCTGGTGTCATTGGTGCGCCATCAACAAAATCTTGAGTATTCATATTTTCTTCAGGCGTAGCTAGTCTTATTTGATTTACTTTCATTTGTTTACGACCACGATAATTAATAACATCACCTTTAACATGTACTATTTCTTCAGGTTTTAATGTTTGCATGTCTTCTTTAGTCGCAGTCCATAATTTAGCTTCAATGTCCCCACTCTTATCTTGCAAGAACAGTGTCATATAATCTTTACCTTGAGCTGTTACACCTTGCGTTGCTCTATGAATTAAAAAGAAGTGATTAACCGAATCACCGGGATTTAATTTTTCTACATTTCTCATTATTTCCCGCCTTTCTCAAATTTATTTAAAGTAATCATTTCTTTATTTGGAATGATATTATCATTTGTACATGTAAAGTATAAGACTTGATAATCTTGAGATAATTCTCTTAAATAGTTCAACATTCTTTCTTTACGTGCTTTATCAAAATGTACAAATGCATCGTCCACTATAATTGGGAATGGATAATATGGTTTTAAAACTTTGATTAAACTTATTCTAAGTGCAACATATAATAATTCTTTTGTAGATTGACTTAGTTCTACTGGTTGGAAAATTTGGCCATTTTCATGTTTCACTTGAATTGCCTCTTCTGAGTAATAAATATTTGTATAAGCATGATTAGTAAGATTTTTGAAAATAATAATCGCTTCATTGATGACTTGTGGCAAACGTTTATCTTTAATTTGTTTAATATGCTCATCTACTAAACTTTGTAAGTAGCTTAAACTTGCCCAATCTTTAGCAATATCATTCATTCTATTTTTCAAGCTATGATATTCATGACGTAAATTAGTTAGTGTCGTATCTGTTTCCATATTATTAATTTGCGCATTTAAATCACTAACTTCAGCTTGCATATCAAGATATTGTTCATTATATTGATCTACTTGTTGCGCTAAAAGTTGATTTTCTTCGTTTAATTGTGCGCTAGTTTTTTCACTTAGTTGTGAACTAGATTCATAAGAATAATTTTGATTTTCTAGATATTTAGTTAAATCGTTAAAACGTGTCATTTGATTTGTATAAGTTTGGTAATTTTCATGATGTTGATAAAAAGCTTCTTCATTTGAAACATTTATATGATTAAATAATTCTTTAATCGTATTATTACTTTCATCTAAATGTGAACGTAATTGAGTTAATTCATTTTTAAGTAATTTGCTCTGTTCACTATTTTTATACCATTTCTCATTATTTTCTTCTGCATTTTTTAACCATTGTTTGACATCATGGAAGAATGACATCTTATTGAAATAAGTAAATTGAGATTGAGTTACTGCTTCAGCATGATTGTAGAAAGCTTCTATATCATTTACTAGTTGATGTCGTTTGCTATTAAGATCATCTAAATATTGGTCATTTGACTTAATTTGACTCATTGTGCTAATACTTTCAACAATAAGATTATCTGATATTTTAGGTGATAAATGTAACTCTTGTTTAGCTACTTCAATACTATTATTGATTTCTTCTAAACGTTGTTGTGCTTTAGATAATGAACTTTCTATATAGCTTGACTTCTCAGCTAAAACGTCTTTATTTTTCAAAGCGTGTTGCCAATGGTCACGAATACGAAATTGTTCATCTAAATCGAAGTCTAAATTATAATCTTTTTCCAATTCTTGTAATTGATTTTCTAAATCATCAATTTCTTGAGTAATCGTTTCGCTATAATCAACTTCTTTAGATTTCACTAAGAAAATACCTACGATAAATACTACTGTTAAGATTGCAAAAATAATACCAAACAACATATTTTGAGAAATAAATGCAAAGACAGTTAACGCTGCACCTACAATAGCTAATAAAATAAATGCCCATCGTAATATATTCTGGCGTTTATTTTTTCTTTCTTGTTCGAGTTCAAATGTCTCTTTTAATTTTTCATATAAGTTTTCTTTTTCGTTTAATTCAACGATTTGTTGTTTATGTTCTTTTTTCTTCTCGAATGTTTCTTCGGGAACAAGTTGACTTTCTAATTGTTCAAGTTCATTAGTATTCGCACTCTGATCTATTTTATTATCTTCAAGACTTCTTTCTAATTGTTGAATATATGCAACTTGTTCTTGCTTATCCTTCACTTGGTCACTAATGTGACTCTTCATAGCTTCGGAACTATCTACTTGGTGATGCGTTTCATTCCACCCAATATTTGACTGCATACTTTCTTTATCACGTTGTTTATCAGAAATTTCTTTTTCAATAGATCTTAATTCATACTCTTTTTGTTTAATCTCATTTTCTTGTTGATATAAACTATTAAACGCATCAATATCAGATTGTTTTACCGGTTGAAGTGATTGATTTTCTTGTTCAATTTGTGATAATTGTTGTTCTCTTAAATCAATATCTCTTACTAAGGATTGTTTATGAGCTTTAGCAGTTTCATAACGATCGATACCTTTTTCAGGAAAATGTAATGGTTCTATATTAAGTGCTTGTTCAAGTTGTTTCCATTCTTGAGTTTGATCATGTAAAGCTACTTCTTTCTGCTTAGCTTCATGCATTTTAGAGAGTTGATTTAAGTTTTGTTTTAGATTATCAAGTCTTCGAGATGACTTATCTTTTTCATCTACTAATCTATGATAAGTATCTAACTTTGCTTCTTCTTCACGTATTTGTGCTTCTAATTGTTTCAATTGTTCGACTTGTTGATTGATAATTGGATTTTTACCAGATTTTTTATACAATTCGTCTTTTTTTAAGCTGATTGTATCTCTCATACTTGTAAATTCAGTTGAGCCTAACGCACCCGCTTCTAACAAATAATCTTGTAATTGTTTTTCATCTAAATTGCGATGAATATCTTGTAAGCCTAAAACGTCAAAAGAGAAGATACCTTGATACGTTTTCTTAGAAATATAATTCAATTTCTTTTGAAGCCATTCTTCATCTCTAACTGTACCATCTTCTAGATAAACTTTAACGTCACCTTGGGCGCTTCCTTTAATACGTTCAACTTCAACGATACTATTATCATCTAACTGAAGCTTCAGTTTACCGCCATATTGATTACCTAACCTAGGCTCTAAACGAGGTTCTTTAGACTTTTTAGTAGGAAAACCGAATAAAATTGAATGTATAAATGCTTGAATTGTAGATTTCCCAGTTTCATTATCACCAAAAATCTCAGTAAATGACTGATTAAACTCAATTGTACGTTGAACAAATTGTCCATATCCATATATTTCAAGTGATTTAATTATCATTATGTTCACCTCTCATGTCTGCCTTTAATAAATCTTCAGCATGATTAACTAATTCAGTTTTATCAAATGAAGTATAGTCATCTAAATATTTAGATGCTCGTGGATTTAAATATAAATCAGACATAGCTTTATCAAAAACAGAACTGTCATCTAATAGGTCTTTTGAAAACTCTTTGACTAATTGAGGTTCATCATTTGTTGCATATTGGATGTTCAAATCTTCAATAAAGACAAAGTCTTTTTCATGTTCTTCATAGTCTGAAATCATTTCTTCAACTTGTAATACATCTTGAGGGGATAACATCGTTTCACTCTTGATAACAACATTTAATCTATAGAATGCTTTACCTTCATCGCGTACTTTATCTTTAAAAGATTGTATTGCTTCATATAACCCTTGCTTTGTAGTTTGTGTCGTTTCAATTGTAGCTTCTTCAAATTTGATATATTGTGTCGGATAAAATTTAGTTTTTAGTTTTAAATTGTCCCCTTGTATAAGTAGACAACCTTTTTCACCTTTTTCATTAAAATGTCTTCCTTGAATATTACCAGGATAATTAATTACAGGCATATCACTTAACTGTTGGCGTTCATGAATATGACCTAATGCCCAATAGTGATATAATTTATTATTTAAATCTTCTAATCTAAATTCAGTATATCTATCTTTAACTGATGATTTACTATAAGTTCCATGAAGTACACCTATATGTATTCCTTGTTGACCTTGACTTGATGGGAAACTATCAATTTTATTTTCATAGCTTGCCTCATTTTGGTAACTAAAACCATGGATAAAGATTGTTTCTCCATCTTTAGTAATTGCTTGATATGTTTCTACTTGATTTGAGAATACCGAAACATTTTTAGGCCAATTTGATGAAATTTTAGTAGATAATGGATCATGATTACCATGACAAATATAGACAAAAATTTGTTCTTTTTGTAAACGTTCAAACTGTTCTTTTAAAAATACTTCTGCTCGTAATGTACGATTTTCTTTATCAAATAAATCTCCAGCAATAATAATAAAGTCCACTTCTTCTTGTAATGCTAAGTCAACAATTTGTTGGAAACTTTCATATGCGCTTTTTTGTACATCCTCAAAAATTTTAGGACTTAAATGGCTTTTAGATTTAAAAGGACTGTCTAAATGTAAATCCGCACAATGTATAAATTTGACCATAAGCTTTATTCTCCTTATTTAAGACACTTTATAACTGCATTAATTAAAAAATGTAGTTAAAGTTATAAAAACGAATTATCTTTTTAATTATTAAGTTATAACTATTTATAATTTTCCTTTATATCTAATCATTTTACCATATGTGAAACGCTACAGTCGATGTAGAACCACGTTATTAATAAATTACATAAAAATAAGCTACAGTACATTATCTCAGTACTGTAGCTAGTATAAATAATTACGCGATTAATTAGTCAGCGTAAATTTCATCTAATGGTTTAACGATGATTTGATTGATTTCTTGGAATACTTGGCTCATTTTTTGCTCAGCTTGCATTAAAGCTGAAATGTTTTCATCTTTTTCGATTGCTTGAGCTTGTTCTTGAGCTTTTTGTAAGTCTTCCTCAGGAATTTCTTCACCTTGCATTTGTTTTTGTTGGAAGCTCATTTGAGTTTCACGGAATTCATCAAATAATTTTTTTGATTCTTCATTATCTTTTACTTTAGCGTAAGCATCTTTGATAGCTTTGTATTCATCACTATCTCTTAATGCTTGTTCTAATTGGTTTGCATAATCATATAAATTTACTGCCATTGTTAATTGCACTCCTTTGAGTTAATTTGTGTTTTAACACTCTTCAATAATGTAACACATATTATTTAGTTAGACAAAGATTGCGACTATTCCTTGGAAAATACCTATTATTCCTCCAAGTATGAATCCTAGAGACATAATTAATTTTAACTCTTTATTAGCTATATCTATAATAATTTTTTCAATATAGTCTAAATCAAACGTATTAATCTGATCTTCTATAAGTTGTCTTAAATTAATTTTACGCATGATAGTTGATAAGTTACTTGATAACTGGTCGATAATTATCATAGTGAGTTTACCTGACAATTCATTTTCTATATATTTAATGAATTGAGGTGCCAAATCATTTATTGGTTGTCTTGCTTTATCATGCAAATTGAAATGTGTGATGATTAATGTAGAGGTTGTTGTTGCCATTTGTTTAAATTGATGATTTGCTACTAACTCACCTAATCGTTTATTTTTGAATGTTTCAACTTCATTTTTTATAACTTGCTCAATAATGCTTTTAGCTTTTGGATGTCTTGTCAAACGAATTAATTCTTGTTGAATACGATCAGCAATGCTTTCTCGTGTCATGAACATTTGTAATAAGCCTATTATCTTACCTTTTTCATTAAAGAAAGTATCTAACATTTCATTTATATCACGAGTTCCTTTAGGTGATGATAAATAAACACGTGCACGGTCACAAATTAAATCCCCTACTTCATCTAACCTCTCATCAACAAGATTAATTAATTCTTGAGGCACAATGTCTTTGATAGCTTTTTGTTGATTGGATTCATAATATTGATTCAGTATCTTTTCTACTTTTGCTGGCATTTGATGATCGATGACATCATCTATATTAAAATCAAATTTATTAGCAATATTATAAATAGTCATATCATCAGACTTCAATTGAGTTAATTGATTCATAATCATTTCATTTATCGCATCTTTAGCTTGTCCATCATTCAACTTTTGTCTGATAAGCTCCTCAGTGAGTAAATGTTCTTCTATGACTTGTCCAATTTTATTAGCAATTTCATCTCTTCTTTTTGGAATTAAACCAGGTGTGAATGGAATACGCATTTTAAAAATATAATATGGATTAAATGGATGAAACAACATTTTTATTGCAATCACATTAGTTATACCACCAATAATAGCACCGACTACCATCATAAATAAGATGATAAATAAAGCATGCATGACAAAGACTCCCTTCTTTTTGAAAATCATGATTCATTATAGCATGTTACTGATTTAATTAGAGATAATTAAAATTATTAAAAACTTACAGGTTATATAAATAAAAGCCTAAGTCTTCATAATCGATGACCTAGGCTAATATGTATAACGAATAACTAAAACATCTTCTAACTATTTAAAAGTGATTAAATCGTTTTAAGATTCTACTGTCACTTTTACAGAAATTAAATATGAACTAACTCTTCTTTAGCATTTCTATTGAAATAAGTTTCTGCTTCTCTCATTTTTGAAGTACCAAAAATAGGTTGTTTTTCAGGATTTAACACACGATAAATATTGCTTACTTTATTACTTTGTAAAATATAACCGCTTCTAGTTTCGATTGTATTCCAATAAATATCACTAGTAGTTGAGTGATTTGGGTAAGCACAGTGGTTTCTAGAAATAGTTTGTACGATTTCTAAAGGATCACAACCAAATGTACTATTCAATACATCAGAATCTCTAAACAAAGCACAAATAGAAACACATGTTGTCCAATTAGGTAATACGCGTTCTTTTTCTATTTGAACTAATGTTTTCTTTGATAGTCCAATTGTTTGAGCCATTGTATCTTGTGTATATCCTGCTTCTATACGAACCATTTTAAATTTTGTTTGAATTAAATCTGTAAAACTCTGTCTATCCATTCTATTATCTACCTTTCTTGAAAAGAATTTATATCCGGACACAAGAAATTGCAATTATACACATTTCTTGAAACACAAATTACATCTTAATATATTTTTAAAGAAAATAAAAGAGTCAATTTTGTTTTATCGGTATTTTTATTAAAGGCAAAATTATCAAAATAATTAAACTTTTAACATTATTGATAGTTAGAAAGTTATTTTTACATTAAAAATTGAGCTTGATTTTTAGTGGTTAAAACTACATTTATTAAATCAATTTATTTTCCATAGCATATATTGCTGCTTGTGTACGATCGCTAACTTGTAATTTACTAAATATGTGACTAACATGGGTTTTTATAGTCTTTTCTGATACAAACAATGTATTCGCGATTTCTTTATTTGTTTTTCCTTTGACCATTTCTTTTAATACTTCAGTTTCCCTCTTAGATAACTTATTAGTAAAATGTGGTTTTGTACTCATAGTATCGATGACACGTTTAGCATTGGGATGAATGATTTTTTCTCCGTCAAGCACTTTATGAATGGTTTCTATAAGTTTCTGAGGTTCTACATCTTTCATTTCATAACCATCCGCACCCTGTTCTAATGCTGATATCACGTGTTCATCATCTACATAGCTTGTTAACACTAAAATTTTAATATTGGGATAATGTTTCTTTAAATATTCTGTAATTTCAATACCATTCATATCAGGCATTACTAAATCTAGTAAAACGATATCTGGTAATTCATTTTTCTCTAAATAATGTATAAATGATTTTCCTTCAGCAAATCCTTGAATTACTTCAATATCATCTACAGTAGATAATAAAAATTCTAAACCTTGTCTCACAATATGATGATCATCAACTAATATAATTTTATGCATAGTTATACTCCCTTAAAAACTTAGTTCAAAGGTATTTCAATTTTAATACGCGTACCTTTATTTATTTTTGATTCTATTTGTAATTGTCCTTTTAATAAATCAGTTCGTTGTTGAAGATGCTTAAGACCATTTGAATTGTCTTTGGATTGATGATTATTATCAAAGCCTTTGCCTTCATCTTGAACAATTACAATAAGCGTTTCTTTAGTTTGTTTTAATATTAATTCGACATCTTTAGTATTAGCATGTTTTCTTACATTATTTAAGCATTCCTGTACCATGCGATATACATTTTCCTCTACTAGATTAGATACATCTACTAATCCGTCCACATGTACAGTTAAATTAAGTTGTAGTACATTACTATATTGATTCAAAGCTTGTAATATACCTTGTTCTAATCCGACCGGTTTTAATTGCCATATGAGGGCACGCATTTCATTTACGGCATTTTGACTCGTTTCTTCAATCGTTTTAAACGCTTTTTTAGATATTTCTTCATTTGATATCTCATAAGCTGCATGGGCAGTTAATTTTAATGAAAATAACATTTGATTTACCGAATCATGTAAATCTCGAGCTAATCTATTTCTTTCATTTATTCGAGCATTTTCTTTCTCTCTATCAGTAAGCATAATTCGTTTTATTGCTGAGCCTATTTGAAAAGCAACAGATTCTAGTAATGCTAAATCTTCTTCGTTGTAATGGACTTTATGTGGTGTCGCAACGTTTAATAAACCAAATTGTTCTTCCCCAGATCTTAGTGGTACAGTCGCGTGATGTGTGATACCATCTGTTTCTTCATGGTGTGCACGATTCGCTAAATTAATTCTAGAACAATTAATAATATTAGATGCTTTTGTTAATTTTCCATTATGATAAGATCTCACACACCAACATGAACCGTTTGTCATATAGTGACATTGATTATTTGATAATGCCCCAGGTAAATTTACGCTCGATACTAATTCGTGATTACCCGCTTCATCAATAAAGAAAATCCAACCCGTTGTAAAATCGCTGCCCTCAATTAAATATTGAATTGCTCCTTGCATCATACTATACACTTCTGTTTCTTCATTTAAAAATTCAGCAATTTCTTTAAGGAGTGCTAAACGTGTTGGTTTTTCCATAGTTACCTCCGATTTTAATTTATATATATCTATTCTATTATAGCGTTTAAGATTATATAAACAAACATATCACCAAACTCTTTAAATTATCAATTAGTTAAAGGACTGTGATTTCAATTAATTTTATATTGCTGTCATATATTTTGTGATATGATAAATAGTAACTATAGGAGGATTTTATGAAATTTACAATACCTGAAAATTATGATCAATATACATTGAGAGAGATTTTCCAAGATTTGAAGTTACCTAAGAAGGACTTACATTTATTAAATATGTCTAAAGAAATCACCATTAATGACAAAGCTAGCCAATTATCTAATAAAGTACATACAGGTGATCATATATTTATACCTACGCCTGATGAGAAAAGTAATTATTTACCTAGTTATCGTTATGCACAAGTTTTTTATGAAAATGATGATTTTGCAATCGTCCTAAAACCTAAAGGTGTCAAAACACATCCTAATGACTTAAAAGAAAGTAATACATTAATGAATCATGTTATATATACGATTGACAGCGAATATGTTGAACCAATTCATAGATTGGACCAAGAAACGGTTGGTTTATTAATTGTAGCTAAAAATCCTATAATGAAGAAAATACTAGATAGAATGCTTGAAGAAAATCAAATCACACGAATTTATAAAGCGCATGTTAAAGCGTTATTACCAGTTAAACCACAAACTATCGATAAACCAATCGGTAAAGACAAATTCCATCCAAATAAGAAACGTATTTCTAATACTGGACAACGTGCTATTACTCATATACTTTCATCAAATATGATTAAAGAAAATGTTTGTGAATTAGAAATCAAATTAGATACTGGTCGAACTCATCAAATTCGTGTTCATTTGGCTGAAATTGGACATCCTGTTATTGGTGATCCATTATATGGTGATTCAACTTTAAGACAATTGGAATTACACAGCTACAAAATTGAGCTGCAACATCCTTTTACTAAGGAATTCATTTCAGTTAGTTTAGATGACGATATCTCATAAATAAAAGCTAGGTTGATTATTAATATAATTCAACCTAGCTTTTTGAAATTTTTATACCTCTAATGTGGATCTACCATATCTTCTGGTTTAATCCATTCTTCAAATTGTTCTTCAGTTACATGGCCTGACTGTATTGCTGATTCTTTAAGCGTTAATCCTTCTTTATGTGCTTTTTTAGCAATTTGAGCTGCTTTTTCATAACCAATATGAGGATTTAATGCAGTAACTAACATTAATGATTGATTTAAATAATTATTAATGTTTTCTTCGATAGGTTCAATTCCAACTGCACAATTATCATTAAATGTTTGCATACCATCTGCAAGTAGATAAATTGATTGTAAAGTATTGTGTAAAATAACGGGTTTAAATACATTTAATTCAAAGTTACCTTGAGAACTTGCAATTCCGACTGCAGTATCATTACCCATGACTTGAACAGCTACCATAGTTAACATTTCACATTGTGTTGGATTAACTTTACCCGGCATAATTGAAGAACCTGGTTCGTTTTCTGGTATAGAAATTTCAGCTAAACCAGCTCTTGGACCTGAAGCTAACCATCTAACGTCATTAGCTATTTTCATTAAATCTGCTGCTAATGCTTTAAGTGTTCCATGTAATTGGACAACTTCATCGTGTGCTGTTAAAGCATGGAATTTATTTTCAGAAGATACGAATTCATAACCAGTATTTTTTGAAATAAATTTAGCAACTTTATCTCCAAATTCTGGATGTGCATTAATTCCTGTACCTACTGCTGTACCACCAATAGCTAAGTTTAATATATGTTTTTTAGATTCACTTAGTAATGTTTCACATTTATCTAACATGTATCTCCAACCGCTAATTTCTTGGCCTAATTTAATTGGTGTAGCATCTTGTAAATGTGTACGTCCGATTTTTATGATAGATTCAAATTCATCTTCTTTTTGTTTGAATGTTTGACGTAAATTTTTTAATGCAGGTTCTAATTTAGTTTCAACTTCGTGATACAAAGCGACATGCATTGCAGTTGGAAATGTATCATTAGAACTTTGTGATTTATTAACATCGTCATTAGGATGAATTGATTCATCGCTATTATGTTCTTTTAAATATTCATTAGCTACATAACTTACGACTTCGTTAACGTTCATATTACTTTGAGTACCGCTTCCTGTTTGCCATACTACTAATGGAAAGTGTTCGTCCAACTCACCATTTAAAATTTTATCGCATGCATATACGATTGCGTCTTTTTTAGCATCACTAAGTTTACCTAATTCATTATTAGCTAATGCAGCACCTCTTTTTAATTGTGCAAAACCATAAACTACTTCAATAGGCATTTTTTCTTTACCTACTGGGAAATTACGTTTACTTCTTTCTGTTTGCGCACCCCAATATTTATCTGCAGGTACTTCAATTTCTCCAAATGTATCATGTTCAATACGTACTGACATTTTATTCTCCCCTTATTTATATTGTTTGATACCAGTATATCACTATTTAAATTACCTTATCAATTTAGAACTAAACCGTTTACATAATAAAATTTTACAAAAAAATCTAGCTTCAACAATTTTATTTAACTGTTGAAACTAGACTCTATTATTTTTTATTGAAATTTTTGTTTTGTTGCTTGAACAGTAGCAATTGCAGTTAAAATATACAATATCGCACTTAAAATAACTGTAACTGGACTTATTTGAATTAAAATTCTCAAGAAGCCTGTTAAACCATTATAAAAATCATTTAATGTGTAGTATAAAATTCCAGTTATAGCTAAACAACAAATTACACTTATAATGATTCCAGATTGATTACTCTTAATAAAAGTTTGCGCATTGACATCATCAATTAAGCCATTTGAAAGATTCAATTGCAATTGCACGATTTTGAATAATAATGGTAAATATAATGCGCCAAGTGCTAATGGAAATGCTTTAATTGATATTAAACTTATAATGACCGTAGCTATCATTAAATGTTTCCAATACTTTCCTAACATACACGTTCTCCTTATATATATGACTATTCAATATCATATCATAATATAAGTAGATATTTTATGCATTTTTGAAATACAAATTGTAAAAATATCATACAATTAATAAAAGCGCTTGTAGTAGACTATGCTAATACAAGCGCTTGATTAATGATTATTCTTCTAAATCAGAACGAACATCTGAATCATGTGATTGGTTTAATTTATCTTCATCATTTTCCTCAGAAATTTGTTCCATTTCTTTACCTAAATCTTTTAAATCATCTAAATCAGTTACCATAGCATTTTCTTCTTCATGATAATTAGTTTTAGAATCTTTATTTTGTGTCATACATAGAACCTCTTTTTCACTTAGTAATTAAGCAAAGCGAGCAGTGAAGTATTCTTTAACATCTTCAGGTAATCCAGCCGCTGCTTCTTTATCTAAAATAACGTTAACCATGCGATGAGCTTTTAAATCTGCTGGTTCATAATTAGACTTACCATTTTCATTATATAATTTTTCAACTACTTCGCGTTTATTGCTACCAGTAACAACTAAGAAAATTTCACGCGCTTCTAATAATCCTTGTCTTACGCTTACATCAAGGTTGCCATTCTCATCAATAGAAACTACTTGTAACACTAATTTACCTTTATTTTCTTTTGTTTTAATTTTATCAGAAATAAATTCATTAGCATCTTGATTATAAGATAATAAATAAATTTGGCTTTGAGGTACGCCTAAAGCTTCATAGTATGATTTATTTTCATCATAATCTAAAATGTTAATTTGACTAAAATCAACTGCATGTAACTCAACGTTCTTTTTAAGTTCATCTAATACAGGTGCATGGTCTTTAGTTAAGTGAACACCAGCGATAGTCATAGGATTGTTGTTAAACTGTTTTCTCAAAATGTCTGCTGTATATTCAGCTACTCTTTGTTTATCTTCGAATACTTTAAAGTTCATTGCCATTTTAAAATACACTCCTCATAGTTTGCTATACATAGAATAGTATGGTTAATATTAATTCATTTATACCCTTATTATATTTAGGTTAAACTAACCTATGTTTATTGAATATTATTTTCTCATCAATAAATATAACATGTTGATATAATATCCTTCATCTACTTTGAACTTAATCTATCATTTTTTAAGATAAATCAGGGAAAGATTGTTGTCTTAAAGCTTCATAAATAAGTAATGCTGCCGTGTTAGAAAGATTTAATGATCTAATTTTATCACTCATAGGTATACGTAATGCTGTTTCTTGATATTTTTCTTTAACCCAATCCGGTAACCCAGTTGTTTCTCTTCCGAAAATAAAGTAATGATCGTGACTTGTATCTGAAAAATCAAAACCACTATATGTTTGTTTACCAAATTTAGTAAGTAAATAATAATCTCCTTCAGTTTCATCAAAAAATGATTCTATATTTTCATGGTATGTAATATTAACATGTTCCCAATAATCTAATCCTGCTCTTTTTAACATTTTATCGTCAGTACTAAACCCTAAAGGTTTAATTAAATGTAAATGTGTATTGGTACCTGCACACGTTCTAGCAATATTGCCAGTATTGGCAGGTATTTCAGGTTGAAATAAAGCAATGTGATTTGTCATTTATTTTTCTCTCCTCATTTCCAAGCCTTTCTTCATTTCAACTTGGACTTCTTCTAATTCATCATGATAATGTGTTTGAATAAATTCACGCGCATTTTCACCATCAATTTGTCCAATTGCCCAAAATGCTGTTCCTCTTATCATAGGTCTTGGATCATTTAATGCTACTTCTTTTAACTCAGGTATAGCACTTTCTTCATTAAAATGTGCTAAAGCTAAAATAGCATTACGTTGAATTGGTTTTTTTCCTCTCCAAGCACCTGCTAAATGCCCATATGTTGCTTTAAATTCTTTATTACTCATTTGTAATAATGGTATTAATCGAGGTTTCAATATTTCTGGTTCTAAAACTATATCATCATGTTGCGTATTGATTCCTTTATTTTTTGGACAAACTTGTTGGCATGTGTCACAACCATATAAGCGATTACCTATTTTATATCTATATTGATCATCTAAATACCCTTTTGTTTGCGTTAAGAAGCTAATACATTTTTGACTATTTAATTGACCATTACCTACTAATGCTCCAGTGGGACATCTATCAACACAAATAGTACAGTCACCACAACTATCAATTAATGGATCATCAGGTTCAAATGGAATACTAACAAGCATTTCTCCTAAATAAGTCCACGTACCTAAATCTGGATTAATTACAAATCCATTTCGTCCTACAAATCCTAAACCAGCTCGTTCTGCAACCGCTCTATCAGATAATACACCAGTATCTACCATAGATTGAATCTCAACATCTGGAACAACTGATCTTATATACTCACTTAGTTGATCGAGTCGCTTTCTCATAATTGTATGGTAGTCTTGTCCCCAAGAAGCTCTTGCAAACATACCACGTCTATCACCACGAACACTTTTAGGTGCACCTTTAAGTTTATTTGGATAGCCTACAGCAATTGCAATAATGGATCTTGCAGTTGGTAAACTTAATTTGGGTTCAGTCCTTAGTGCAATGTCAGACTCTTCAAAACCAGATGCATATCCCTTAGCATGATAGTCTTCTAGTTTTTGTTTTAATTCGTCAAAAGGATCGGCAGTAGTAAAACCTATACTGTCGATACCAATAGTATGCGCATAATCAATGATATCTTGTTTTAACTGCTTTACATCCAAAATTTTGCCCCCACAATAAAAATATACTCTTGTTATTCTAACATATCAGTAATTAATGATGTATGTATCAGATTTAAAAAACAAGCAAACACACAAAATGTTCACTTGTTTATTGACAAATTATATATTATTTTTCATATAGTTATAAAACTCTTGCTAAGAAATTTTGAGTTCTTTCATTTTGTGGGTGTTCAAATAGTTCGTTGGGTTTACCAGATTCTACTACCACTCCGTCAGCCATAAATATTACTTTATCACTTACCTCTTTAGCGAATCCCATTTCATGTGTAACCACAACCATAGTCATACCTTCTTTAGCTAGATCTTTCATTACTTTTAATACATCACCAACAACTTCTGGATCTAGGGCTGAGGTAGGTTCATCAAATAGCATAACATCCGGTTGCATTGCTAATGCACGTGCAATAGCAACTCTTTGTTTTTGTCCGCCTGACAACTGACTTGGATATACTTCGGCTTTTTCTTTTAAACCCACTTTTTCAAGTAATTCCAAAGCTTGATTATTCAACTTATTTAACTCTCTCTTTTTTAAAAGTTTTGGAGCTAATATGATATTATCTTTAACCTTTTTATGTGGAAATAAATTAAAATTTTGGAATACCATACCTATTTTCTGGCGTAACTGGTCTAATTGTATACCTTTATGCGTTAAATCATTACCTTCAAAAATAACTTGTCCTTTAGTTGGTATTTCTAGTAAATTCATACATCTCAGTAATGTACTTTTACCACTACCAGAGGGTCCAATTATCGCTACAACTTCTCCTTTCTGTATTTCTAAATTAATGTCTTTTAAAACTTCATTATTACCAAATTTCTTATTTAAGTTTTTAATTTTAATCACTGGCCATCATTCTCCCCTCTATAAAATTCATGATTCGTGATAAAGTAAATGTAAGAATAAAGTACATACCTGCTGCTATTAATAATGGTGTGAAAGGATCAAATGAAATACCTTGAACAACTTGAGCATTAAACATTATTTCACCTACACCAATTGTAGATACAATTGATGATTCTTTTATTAATGTGACAAATTCATTACCAAGAGCAGGTAGAATATTTTTAATTGCTTGAGGCATAATGACAGATCTCATTGTTTGATTGTAACTTAAGCCTAAACTACGAGCAGTTTCTGTTTGTCCTTTGTCAATTGAATTAATACCTGCACGAAATATCTCTGCTATATATGCTGAAGCGTTAATGACTAACGCAATGATTCCACAAATTAACGCAGAAATATCTAGTCCAAGTGCTGCGGTAGTACCAAAAAATACTATAAAAACTTGTACTAATAGTGGTGTTCCTCTTAAAAATTCAATGTAAATTGATGCCAACCAAGATAAAGGTTTAATTTTGCTTAATTTCATAAGCGCAATAAAAGCTCCTAAAATAGCACCTAACACTACCCCAATAATTGAGATTAAAATCGTATTTTTTATACCTTTAATGAAAAAGCTTTTATATTTTGTATAAAAATTACCATCATCTTGCATATCTTTTGATGCTTGAGTCATATATTGATCTATTAAATGTTTATCATTGACTTCATCGATAGTTTGATTAAGCTTTTTTAATAAAATGGGAGAATTTTTAGGAAGCGCAATACAAGTGGGTTTCTTTTCTTCATTAAATGTCACATCTGAAAAAGCAAGTTCTGGATTTTGTTTTATGTATGCTTCTGCTACCGGCTTTTCTAAAATAGCTCCATCTGCTTTATTGCTTTTGACAGATAATATTGTTTCAGGCAATTTATTTAAAGAAGTCACGTCAGCATTTTCTATCTCTGTTTTTGCTATTTTTTCTTGATCGGTACCCTTTTGGACAGCAATTCTTTTATTTTTAAAATCTTTAATATCTTTTAAATGACTCTTTTCTTTTATCTTAACCAACATAATATTATTAGTCATCATATAAGGCTTTGTAAAATTTACTTCTTTTTCCCGTTCAGGCGTTGTTGTCATTCCTGAAATGATAATATCAATTTTTCCTGTTTTTAATGCACCTAGTAAACTATCAAATTGCATATTAATAATCTTTAATTTCAAATGATTATCTTTAGCTATCTTTTTGGCTAGTTCAATATCAACACCAGCATATTCAGTTTTACCGTTTATATTCTTTTCAAATTCCATTGGTGCGTAATCTGCTGATAGACCAACACGCAATACGCCACTTTCTTTGATTTTTTTCCAATGTTCATCGTTTTCTTCAGCATGAGTATTGTTTTGAGTATTTGTCAATAATGAACCTACAAGGATTATAAATACCAAAAATACTTTAATAATATATTTCATTAAAGTATCCCTCCTTTTTAATATTCATTATTATACAAATTAATACATTAATATGTAATATTAATTTTTAAATACATAAAAAAGCATAGCCATAAGGCTATACTTTAAGCAAATTTATTCTTTTGGTATTTCAAATTTATATATTTCATCATTGTAAGAATGTATAAATTTTTTGCATAATTCATGAACTACAAATCCACTTATGAAAGGAACTATAAAGTAACCAACAAATAATAATATAATATTAGTCATTTGGTCACCAGACATACGATTTAATGCATTAATAGGTCCAACTAAGCCTGTATATCCAAATCCAGCTGAAAGTGGCGTCCCTTTAATTCCAATCAAATACGCAGTTATACCAGTCACTATTCCGTTAATTATCAATGGTACTGCAATAATTAAGTGTTTTAAATAAACAGGAATCATCAATTTTGCTGCTCCGATTAATAATACTAAATTAACCCCAATAGAATTTATTCTTAATGAACCAAATAAAAATGTTACGCATGCAGCTACAATTCCCATATTAGCAGCACCACTTCCCAAACCAGTTAAACTAATAGCAGTGGCAATTGCTACTAATGAAATAGGTGTTACCATCAATAAAGAGAAAGTTACGCTTATTAAAATTGACATAGTTAAAGGATTCAAATCAGTAAATGAATTAATAACTTTACCAATAGTATGAGTGATAATTTGAACATAAGGTAATGTAATGAGACCTATTGTTCCACTGACTACCGGAATTAAAACAGGTAAAATAATCATTTCGAAAGATCCCAATTTACCTTGAAGTATTAAATATAAAAAACATGCTATAATCACGACTAAAATAATATTAATAATATCTCCAATACCTTTTAACATGATAGTCTGACCATCAAAAACAATTGCCCCTGACCCTAACATAGCAGAAGCTCCTATTATCGCTGCTCCTGATCCATTAAATTTAAATTGATGCGCAGCAAGTACACCAACAATAAAAGCCATGAATGATTGTACTACAGTAACAAGTCTAAAAATACTTTCAAGCAGCTCGTTACCATCTTTAAAAAATTTCAACAATTCACCTAGTAAAGCATTTGGCAATAATGCAATGACTACACCTGCCCCTACTGCATTTAAAATATTACTAAAAAAACTTTTACTACCCATTTTCGAGCTAGTATTACTCATTATAGACCTCCAATTAATAATGTTAGAATTATCATATTATAAAACTCTTTTTACTACAATCACACTTTTTAACAAAGATAAGACAATATTTTTAAACGTTTTAAATTCTTCAAATCATTAGTATTTATACCTCTATTCTTTAAAATATCTAAAAGTATAAAAAAAGAGTGAAAACATTGGTTGAACAACATTTTCACTCACAATACATAAGGTATTTATATAATACCGGCGGTCGGGATCGAACCGACACTCCAAAAAGGAACGGGATTTTGAGTCCCGCGCGTCTGCCAATTCCGCCACGCCGGCTCAATATAAAGAAAAAACTTCCCACTTGGAAGTAATTGGAGCGGAAGATAGGACTTACACCTATACCTCATTCCGGGAAGGAATGTGTTCTAAGAGTTGAACTACTCCCGCTTAATATAAAATTTGGAGCGGAAGATAGGACTTACACCTATACCTCATTCCGGGAAGGAATGTGTTCTGAGAGTTGAACTACTCCCGCTTAATATAAAATTTGGAGCGGAAGATAGGATTTGCACCTATACCTCGTTCCGGGAAGGAACGTGTTCTAAGAGTTGAACTACTCCCGCTTAATATAAACCTGGAGGCGGCAACCGGA
>Ga0114955_1000250_pt1 | contig 30441 bp, 25 predicted proteins | sample Porto_5metaG_FD_87302 | JGI IMG/M metagenome (GOLD analysis project Ga0114955, IMG submission 87302) | Marine algal microbial communities from Porto, Portugal - Porto_5 metaG | ecosystem: Host-associated > Algae > Red algae > Unclassified | place: Portugal: Porto | collected 2015-02-02 | reverse complement strand
AAGCAAAAAGCGCTTCTTTGTCGGAGTCTCCAGTTTCTGCGTTTCTGGACAGTCGGCTATACTTTTCGATTTCGGTCCTGCCAATGAAGTCAAAGAACGACTTCACTGTCAGGCCCTCTAGTGCTTGTCGGGGCTGACCAAGGCACTTGCGCTTTTCGTATGTTAAAATGGTCATTGTGGATAAATTTAAAAGTCAATTTAAGCAAATGATAATGATATAAAAAGAAGTTGAAAGGATGATTTATATGAAGTATTGCTGCGGTGAACATGTAGAATTGGCGCTGGATGAAGCGGTTGATGAGTTTGAAACTGCACCTCAATTAACGAAATTGGAGGCTGTTGATAAGTCGGGGTTTGTCTGTGGATACTGTGGACAACCTGCTGTATATATTGTGGCGAACGAATGATCGCCTACTAAATGTGGATATCGATGTGAATATGTGGATAACTCCTGTTGATAAGTTGTTTGTAAACTGTTTGTAATCTGTTTGTAAAGTGGGGATGACTGTGAATATCTCAATCGTGACGGTTGGAAAATTAAAAGAAAAATACCTGAAACAGGGGATTGAGGAGTACTTAAAACGACTTGGAAGCTACGCGAAAGTGGAAGTCATCGAGGTTCCTGATGAAAAAGCGCCGGAGGAATTAAGCGATACTGAAATGATCCAGGTCAAGCAAAAGGAAGGCGAACGAATCCTCGCGAAAATTGGCCCGGATACATTTGTTATCGCTTTGGCCATTAATGGAAAACTCAAATCATCAGAAGAGCTCGCAGACACCCTCGATAAACTGGCGACGTACGGAAAAAGCAAAATCGCTTTTGTCATCGGAGGATCCCTCGGGCTGAGTGATGAAGTTTTAAAGAGGGCAGATGAACAGCTAAGCTTTTCAAAGATGACCTTCCCGCACCAACTGATGCGGCTGATCCTCGTTGAGCAAATTTATCGAGCTTACAGGATAAATCGTGGTGAACCTTACCATAAGTAAATGAGATTTTTAAATAAAGTTCAGGAGAAATTATAGTGGTAACGATTCGGCAAATCTATCAAAAAGACTTCCCTGCAGGGAAAAAAGTAGTATATAAATATACGTCAGAAAAATATTATGAAAACCATATAGAACGACAAAATAATGGTTGGAACTTCTCATTAGCTGAAGAAAGATTGGAATTTCCTTTTGTAAAAAAATTTGAAGAAGAAATTTTCGAACCTTATAAGGATGGGTCAGAAGTTTATTTGGCGGAGTTTGATGAGGAAGAAGCTGCTGTTATGGTAATACAACACATGGAGTGGAATAATACATTATTAATTCATGATCTATATGTAGATGATCGATTTAAGAGAAATGGGATTGGCAGAGGATTAATTGAAGTAGCTAAGAAAAGAGCAACTGAGTTAGGCGTCAGAGCGATTAATCTAGAAACGCAAACATCTAATTATCCTGCCATCCAATTCTATTTGAAAAATGGTTTTGATTTAATTGGATTTAATGCTATCTCTTATTCAAATGAGGATAAAGAGAATAAAGAAGTGCGCATAGAAATGGGCTGTATTTTATAAAAACTCATATAGACATTTCATTCTTAAACCTTATATAGAAACTTCTCACTTTTTTACTATGGAAAAATAGTTTATAATAATCAGTAAATAGTATAAATTTTAAACTATAAATCATTATAATTGAATATGTTAAGGTTTGAACGAACGATTAAGGTGTGCACATAAGTGGTATATATGCTGGCGCGCCTACTCAAATATATGGACAAGGAAGGGTATAATGAGCAACGTACAGAAAGCAACAGACGTTATCTTAATTGGTGCCGGAGTCATGAGTGCGACGTTGGGATCCTTACTGAAAGAGTTAGCACCAGAGTGGGAAATCAAAGTGTTTGAGAAACTTGCTTCAGCTGGTGAAGAAAGCTCGAACGAGTGGAATAACGCTGGTACTGGCCATGCCGCATTGTGCGAACTTAACTACACACCTGAAAAACCAGATGGTTCAATAGATATTAGCAAAGCAATTAACGTAAATGAGCAGTTTCAGATTTCAAGACAATTCTGGTCTCATCTTGTAAAAAGCAATTTGATTCGCAATCCCCAGGACTTTATCAGGCCGCTGCCTCATATGAGTTTAGTAGAAGGGGAAAAAAATGTTGAGTTTTTGAAAAAACGATTTAAAGCGCTTTCAGATATACCTATGTTTCAAGGAATGGAGTATTCGGAGGATCCAGCAAAGCTGAAGGAGTGGATTCCTTTAGTCATGGAGAGCCGTACATCTAATGATCCTATAGCGGCAACCAAAATTGATTCAGGAACGGATGTTAACTTTGGCGCGTTAACTCGTGTGTTGTTCGAGCATTTGGAGAGTAAGAACGTCGAGATTAACTATAGACATAGTGTAAAAGATATCAAACGTGCCAGCGATGGTACATGGGAAGTAAAGGTAAAGAACCTTGAAAGCGGAAGAACAGAATCCCATTATGCGAAATTCATCTTTATCGGTGGTGGAGGCGGCAGTCTGCCGCTGCTGCAAAAAACAGGTATTCCAGAATCAAAGCAAATTGGCGGGTTCCCGGTAAGCGGATTATTCATGGTCTGCAACAATCCTGAGATTGTCGAGCAGCACCATGCAAAGGTATACGGAAAAGCCAAGGTAGGCGCTCCTCCGATGTCTGTGCCGCACCTGGATACACGATTTATTGATAACAAAAAGAGTTTGCTGTTTGGACCGTTTGCCGGATTCTCACCGAAGTTCCTGAAAACAGGTTCGAATCTGGACTTGATCGGTTCTGTTAAACCAAATAATGTAGTGACTATGCTGGCTGCAGGCATGAAGGAAATGGCATTGACTAAGTACCTCATTGAGCAGGTAATGCTCTCTCATGAAAAACGGATGGAAGAACTCCGTGAGTTCATTCCCAATGCCAAGAGTGAGGACTGGGGTATCGTCGTCGCAGGACAGCGTGTACAAGTCATCAAGGATACCGACACTGGCAAAGGGACTCTGCAGTTCGGAACAGAGGTTGTAAGCGCCTCTGATGGCTCTGTAGCCGCATTGCTAGGAGCATCCCCAGGAGCATCTACTGCGGTTAACGTCATGCTTGAGGTACTGGAAAAATGCTTCCCAGAGAGAATGTTCGAATGGAAAGATAAAATCAAAGAAATGGTACCTTCGTATGGAGTGTCTTTAGTCGACAATCCTGAGTTGTTCCATGAAATTCATGAATCAACAGCTAAAATGCTAGGGTTAAATGAAAAAGAAAAAGTCTTCAGCTGATATAGATCTAACCTTCGATCCACTTGGATTGAAGGTTATTTTTTTCTATATACGGTGTGAATCAAGTTGCTTATTTATATAAAAATACTTTAAGGATGTCTTTATTATCAAGGGTGGCAAGCAGGACATCTTTAACCTCTGTCTGAAATACTTTTTCTAAATTTGAGACAACCCAGCCTTCGTTCTTGTGAACTTGATTTAATACTTCGTAATTTATTTTTCCTTCTTTAATGATTGTCCTCGGAAAATTGAATGGCTCTGCAGCCATTTGCATAGAGGAGGGAGTCAGTGGTTCATATTTTGGATCTAAAAAAACGGATAATTTTCCATCAGCCTCCCAAATCGCCAGGGCTACCTTTTTCACATCTTCTATTTTTCTTTCTCGCAGCTCTTCCAATAATACATCAATGGAGATTCTTGCTTTTTTTAAACCTTTATTGAGTATTTCTCCATTTTCAACAATGGTGATTGGTGCATGGTTGAGCAACCTTCTAAACCAGGGGAATTTGAGTATCAGATAGATCCCGCCAAGATATAAAGCCAATAAGACAGCAGTTGTAATGATAGAGCCTTTTAACCCTAGATTTTCGTCTGATAGGGGATGGGCAATAATATTCCCGATTACTAAAGCAATGGCAAAATCCAGGGGTCTCAATTGGGAGATGGCCCGTTGCCCAAGAGCTCTAGTTACAATTAATAAAAAGAAAAAACCAATAATAGCCCTCAGCACCCACTGAATAGCAGTAAGCGATTCCTGGCTTTGAAAAAAATCCATTAAAGTCACATCCTTTACCCAGAAGCTATCCCTTAGTTTATCTCCCAGGTCCATCTATTAATCCAATTTAGTGCGTAATAGTGTATCTCTGCAGAACGCTACTTCAATAGATATTCTTATTCTAAAAACCAGTCTCTAGAAAATAAAAAGCTGACTCTAAAGGCGTCATTCAACGACCTTTGGAGTCAGCTTCTTTCTTGCATATAAATTAATTTCGGATTAGATAATCAAACGCACCTAATGCTGCGGTTGCACCTGATCCCATTGAAATGATGATCTGTTTGTATGCACTGTCCGTGCAGTCTCCTGCAGCGAAAACACCAGGAAGGTCTGTAGCGCCTTGCTTGTTTACGACGATCTCACCGAAGCGAGTGCGTTCAAGCGTGTCACCAAGCCATTCTGTGTTCGGTACAAGGCCGATCTGGACGAATACACCTTGTAATTCAACATGGTGTTCTTCTCCTGTTGCACGGTCAACGTAGGAAATACCGTTCACTTTGTCTGTACCGGTAATTTCAGTTGTTTGTGCGTTGGACACGACTGTAACATTCGGAAGGCTGTTCAAGCGTTCTTGTAAAACGGCATCAGCTTTAAGTTCTGGGTTGAACTCGATGACTGTTACATGCTTTACTATACCCGCAAGGTCGATTGCTGCTTCAACACCGGAGTTTCCTCCGCCGATCACCGCAACATCTTTTCCTTCGAACAATGGACCGTCACAGTGAGGGCAGTAAGCAACACCTTTGTTCTTGAACTCAGCTTCTCCTGGTACGTTGACATTACGCCAGCGGGCACCAGTGGAGATGATGACAGTTTTACTCTTAAGGACTGCACCGTTATCAAGTTCAAGTTCAATTAGGTCTTTTTTCGACAGGCGTTTTGCCCGCTGCAAGTTCATGATATCAACGCCATACTCTTTTACATGCTCTTCAAGGCTTGCGACAAGCTTTGGACCTTCAGTATGCTTCACACTTATGAAGTTCTCAATGCCCAAAGTATCCATAACCTGTCCGCCGAAGCGTTCTGCAACGATACCTGTACGGATTCCTTTACGAGCCGCATAGATTGCCGCACTGGAACCAGCTGGTCCGCCGCCGACAACAAGGACATCGTAAGGTTCTTTATCGCTCAATTCAGATGCATCTGGGCCTGAACCCATTTTTGCAAGGATTTCTTCCAGGGACATACGTCCGCTTCCGAATGTTTCACCATTCAGGAAGACCGTTGGCACGGCCATGACCTGCTTGCTTTCAACTTCATCTTTAAAAGCAGCGCCATCAATCATGACATGGGAAATGCCAGGGTTTAAAATGCTCATCAGGTTCAAGGCTTGCACCACATCAGGGCAGTTATGGCAGCTGAGGCTGACATAAGTTTCAAAACGATATTCGTCTTTGATCGCTTTTACCTGATCGATGACTTTCTGGTCTACTTTAGGGGCTCTTCCGCTAACCTGCAGCAGAGCCAGTACTAATGAAGTGAATTCATGTCCTAAAGGAATGCCCGCGAAAGTCACGCCAGTGTCTTCACCAGGTCGGTTGACACTGAAGCTAGGTGTTCTTTCTAATTCAGCATGCTCCACTTTAATATGGGATGACATTGTTGCCAACTCGTCAACTAAAGCAAGCATGTCTCGTGATACATCATCCGATCCTGCGCTAACTTTAAGCAGCACATCGCCCTCCATCATTTGAAGATATTGAGCTAATTGTGCTTTAATTTCTGCGTCTAATAACATGGGAGTGTACCCCTTAAATCTTTCCTACAAGATCAAGGCTTGGCTTAAGAGTTTCTCCGCCTTCTTTCCACTTAGCAGGGCAAACTTCACCTGGGTTGTTGCGTACATATTGTGCTGCTTTTAGCTTGCTTACTACTTGGCTAGCGTCACGGCCGATTCCGCCTGCGTTGATTTCAACAGTCTGGATAACGCCGTCTGGATCGATGATGAAAGTTCCGCGCTCTGCAAGACCATCTTCTTCGTTCAATACGTCGAAGTTGCGAGAGATTTTCTGTGAAGGGTCGCCGATCATGATGTACTCGATTTTTCCGATTGCTTCTGAGTGGTCATGCCATGCTTTGTGAGTGAAGTGAGTATCAGTTGATACAGAGTATACTTCAGCTCCCATTTCTTTTAATGTAGCATATTCGTTTTGCATGTCTTCAAGCTCAGTTGGGCATACGAATGTGAAGTCAGCTGGGTAGAATACTACTACGCTCCACTTGCCTTTAAGGTTTTCTTCAGAAACAGTGATGAATTCTCCGTTGTGGAATGCGTTTGCTGTGAATGGTAAAACTTGAGTGCCGATTAATGCCATGATTAATTTCCTCCTTGAATGGTTGAATTATTTTTTGAAATAGTTTCACTGATAGAGTTCAGTTAACTATTCGGTAAACTAGAATAATTCTAATACAGTAACGATTATTATATAAAACCTATTAAGTGTCAAGTGATAAACTCCGGCTTTTAATACTTCATCATTATTTCAGAAAAAAGACGCATTTATACCGCAGTTTATAACTTGCCATCTATCAGCTTGTCCAACTTTCGCCCTTGTAATGAATTCATCAGCAAACTTATGTATAGTATTAAGTAGATGAAAAATTCAGAAAAGAGGGGATAGAATGGTCTCCACTGAGAAAAACCGCTCATTTCCTTATCCATTTGGTGAACATGATGTCTATAGATATTCTAACAATGCCATTCCATTAAATCCACCAATTGCAATCGAAGTGACGGAATCTTATATAGAAGAAATGAATTTAAAAAGAGAGCTGCTGAAAAAGCATCCCGAGCGCTGTTATCACTCAGAGCCACATACGATGAATGCCCAGTGGGAAGCGGTGGATTTAATCCTGCACCAGCTGGCCAAATATTATCCTGAAACATTCAAGCTTGTTACCAATGATGATCATTGGATATTCACTAACCTGCAAACGGGTGAAAAACAATCTTTCACCTTTGGGGATCCGACTACACTGGAAGTGGAGCCCCTGGATTATGTGGGGCGGCATGTCCAGGAAGACTTGATCCTGATGATGCAGCGGGACGGCGATTTATTCCTGGATGCTGGCCAGCTATGCTTCCCGGCCAATTGGTCATTGTATTTTGATGCTGGCATGTCCTTCAAAGAAATACATACACCGATTCCAGGCTTCAAATCGGAGTCTCTGGATGAACGGATCCTTCAGTTTTTAATGAGAATCGAGCCAGGAAGTCCATGGTGGAGGAAAAACTGGTCACTGATGGCAGGAAACCGCTTAGATACTTCGCTTGAAACCTTTGCGGAATGGGGCCAGGTTCGTAAAAAGGTGACAAAAGAAAATGTGGGCGATCTGGTACATCTTCGAGTGGAAGTCCAAAAATTATTCCGTCTGCCAAAAAGCAATGGAGTTTTATTTACGATCCATACCCATATGCTTCCGCTTGAGGAATTCATTCAGCATACAGCATGGCGGGAGCAGTTTTCGGCGATCCTCAAAGAACTTCCGGAATTCATCGCTGACTATAAGGGCATCTCTCTCTACCGTGAAGTTGTCCTGGAGTATCTGGAAGGGGAATTAAAAAAGAGATGATTCAAGATCATTCTTCATTGATAGAAGGTAAGAGAAAGTTTCTATTCTGTGCAGATCCGGAAGGGGCCAGGTCTTTATATATTCTCGTTCGCCAGGCAATGGATGAGAATGTGCCATTTGATTTTCAAATTTTCCTAGAAGAAAGCGAAGAAGGATTTGTGGACGAATGGTTCAGCCAGCAGAAAATGGGTGCGTATCTCTACATTTCAGGTAAGACTGATTTTGTAAAAAGGATACAAGGGGAAGCCATCAAGGCAGGCTTTTCTGAACATGACTTGCAATTGCTAACTATTGGACCTGTCAAAAAGAGACTGGTCTGCTGCACTTGCCATGCCGAAAGTGAAGTTTCGGAACAAACGCATATTATTTGTGCATATTGCGGCCAGGAACTTGAAGTCTCGGACCATTATTCACGCCGTTTGGATGCTTATTTAGGTTATGTCAATATCAAGTAGAATAGGAGGAGCTCTCGATTGCATCGTAATTCGACTCTGGACATACGGATAAAATCAATTAAACAAGAAACAGCGACGATTAAAAGGTTCACTCTGCAGGCGCTTAATGAATCGAAGCTGCCGCCCTTCAGCGGGGGATCGCATATCACCACTTATTTACCGGAAAAGTCAGGGACATTGGAGAGATCATATTCAGTTTTTAACCTGTCTGAACCCGGCTTGATCGAAGTCGCAGTTAGGCTGGCAGAACCTTCAACTGGCGGCTCTGAATACTGGCATCATTATGTCTCTGAAGGAGATGTGTTAAAGGTCAGCTACCCAAAAAATCACTTTTCTTTGAGTTTTCAGGCCAAGCATCATGTTTTTTATGCAGCAGGTATTGGGATCACGCCCTTTTTATCGATGATGGCTGAGCTTGCTGAAGAAAACCAATCCTTTGAGCTGCATTATGCAGCAAAATCAAAAGAACAGTGCGCGTTCTTTGATTATTTGATCCAGACTTATCCTGGACAATGCCATTTTTATTTTTCAGAAGGGGAGAAGCCGGACCGCTTATCTCCAAATCTTCTAACGGATCATCGAATCGGCACACATGTTTATTTTTGCGGGCCGGAAAAAATGATCAATGAATTCACAAGTGCAGCCAAAAGCTATGGCTATCCTGCATTTAATGTTCATTATGAACGCTTCTCGCCACCTGTACTGAAGGATTCAGTCCCGTTTGCAGTTACATTGAAACAGAGCGGCAAGCATCTCAATGTGCCTGCAGACCAATCGCTGCTCGATGTCCTTCGTGAAAATGGCATTGATATCCCGTATTCCTGCAGAGTCGGCGGCTGCGGCACATGTGAAGTAAAGGTAGCAGAAGGAGAGATCAACCATTACGATTCCTTCCTGACAGAAAAGCAGCAAAGTTCCAATCAAATGATGCTAAGCTGCGTTTCACGCGGGAAGGGGAATTTGGTATTGGACATATAATGGAGACCAAATGTCATTTGTACATTTGGTTTTTTGTTCACTAAATAGACAAGAGGATTTTTAGCTGTTTTAGCAAATTAGTAAAAGAATAAAGCTCTTTTCGTAAACTTTTTTTGCTTTTACACCTACGATCTCGGTTTAGAATCATGAACGAAAAGCAACAATCATGCGAAAACAGCCGAAAAATTTTAAAGGTGGTGAAATTATGAAAAACAATGTTGTGGAATTTTTACAGACTGGAACCAGGACGAAAAAATTTCGGGTAGACCATCCATTATCCAGAGAGTTACAGGAACAAATGGTTAACGAAGTATGGAATGACTTCACGGTGTTTGTATTAAAAGAATACTACCCTGTATATTTATCGTTTCTTGAGGAATTGATGGAGAATATGGATGTAATGGAGGGAAAGGAAGCTGCTTTGCTGCAAAATCTATTTTGGTGGCGGATATCCTGCGATTCAAAATTATCTTTCAGCAGCACATGTATCGATGAATATATCAACACGCATAAACAAATTTTTAAGAGCCAGCCTATTTTGGAATCGTGGATGAGAACATTCGATCAAGCGGTTACAAAGTTTTACGCTATTGTGTATAAGTTTAACGATGATGTCCTGATTGTCATGGACATGCTGGAAGAGAAGCTGATAGATGTAATCGTGGTGGATCCTCTTGCAGTTCCTGTAAAAGTTGGAGAAGTTGTGGTCGGAACCTTAATGCCAATGGGAGACGGACTTTATTTCCCGGTTACCGATTTCTATCATTTTGATTATGAAGCCAGAAAAGATATGGGCGTACATTTTCATCCACTCTTCGCTCACCAATTACAAACATCCCCAATGTACGAGGCCTTCATATACGTACTCTCCGCGATGCTTCATATTGAAAAAACAGTTTCCGAAGCTTCAGCTGCTGAAATCGATTCTCTATCTGGCAATTTGAATAATAACGAAGTATAAGTATTTGAAATGCGAAAAAACCGCATCCCATAAGATGCGGTTTTAATCAGAAACTATCCAGCCATTTCAGCCTTCTTTTCGGATTGGTCGACAACTGCTGCACCAACCACGTCTCCTACTACATTAGAGGCTGTTCCGGCCATCCCGATAATGGCATCGACGCCGGCAATCAGCGCAACGACCTCCAGCGGCAAATCAAACATCGTAAGCACGACTGATAAAGTCACCAGCCCTGCGGCAGGAATGCCTGCTGTGCCAATGGAAAGGAGCGTCCCGATCAGGACGATCGTAATGAAGTCAGTCAGCGAGAAGCTGATGCCTGTTACATTGGCAGCAAAGACTATCGAGGCACCCATCCGAAGTGCGCCGCCATCTGAGTTGAACACAGCTCCCAAAGGTAAACTGAAATTCACCATCTTTTCGCTGATGCCCGCCTTTCTTGCACTTTCAATCGCCACAGGCAATGAGGCAATGCTGCTGGATGTGAAAAACGCTGTTGTATAAGCATCCTTTGTGTTAGCAAAAAAGCTTCTGACCGGAATCTTGAATAGTTTCAAGGTCCCGCTGTAAACAAAGACCCACAGAATGATGACCCCGATATAGAATACCGCTGTAAACTCCAATAGTGAAGTTAATGTGTCCCAACCTTGTGTGCCGAATGTCGAAGCACTTATCGCAAAAATACCAATTGGTGCATAAAGGAGGATGCCCTTTAGAATCCTGAAGAACAATTCATTCGCCGCTTCAAAAAATGCTTGCAGCTGGGCTCCATAGTTTTGGATTTTCTCCTCACCAGCAAATCTCATCCCCGAAATTGTAAAGCCAATAATGATCGCCAGGAACAGGATGGCCATTAGATTTCCTGAAGTAAAAGCCGAAAAGAAGTTATCCGGGACAATATTGAAGATCACGTCTGATATCGAAGGTGTCGCAGGCTTCTCGACCTCCGCATCAGGCAGGGAAAGGGAGTTACCAGGATTGATCCACAACGCAAGTCCGAGGCCGATCAAGACAGCCGCTGCAGTAGTCGCCCCATAATAAAGAACGAGCTTTCCGCCGGTCCTGCCTAATTGCGCTGGATTCATTTGATTGACTGCGAGGACAACCGTCAGGAAAACAACAGGAGTTGCAATCAGGTTAAGCAATTTTATGAGCAGCGTTCCAAAAGGTTGAAAAACTTCTGCCTCAGCCCCCATTAAAACACCAGCTAAAATACCAAGTACAAAGCCGACCGTCATTTTTAAAATAAAAGATGAGTTTTTGTATGAATGCCAAATGTTCACTTTCTAGTATCGCCTCTTTTTTTATAAAATTGTTTATTTAACTTAATACCGGTGTTTAGGTCCAAAGAATCCCCACTTAATAATAAACTACACTTGTTATCTGAAACAGACAATAGCGGAATGGGAAAAAGATGACCAAATACTAGCCTATATTTGCAAAAGTGGAAAGGCATATGCCGGCGAATAGTTGTGCCTTTTAGCAGAGTTTGTTACTAAATCGTTTATGATAGGTTTCCATGTTATTTTTTTTGGCGTTAATAGTCAGAATTTTTGTTTAATTTATTAGAGGGTATCTTTAAAGATTAGTTAATTAGTAATAGGTAAGGGATTTTCTAGATACATACTCACTCTTTTTACCTAAGGAGGTGTCAATTCAGCCCAGAAGAGTGAGGGTTTTGATTATTTTACGAGAGAGGATGAGGCAAAGGAATGAAGAGGTATTTTCCAAGAGTATTACTTACATTAGTAGCATTCGTTATGATTTTTTCAACATTCGGCTTTGGAGCAGCAGCAAATGGAGGGACAACCTCACAAACCAAATTGACTGAGCTGCCACTAGCAGAAATTTTCGGGGATATTGAACTATCTTCCAGCAAACCGACTTCGGTCATTGTCGAGCTAAAAGCAGAATCAATCGTGGAAGCGAAGCATAAAGGAATGAAGCAGACAAAGGCAAGCCTGAAGTCTGAACGAGGAAAAGTAATTGGTGCATTAAAGAACTCTGTTAAAGATGCAGAAGTAAAAAGGGAATATGATTATGTGTTCTCTGGGTTCTCTGCGAAACTACCAGCAAATGAAATTATCAAACTATTAGCGCTGCCTGGCGTAAAGGCGGTATACCCGAATGTTCATTACACAGCTGATGTCATCTCGGCCGAAGAAATTTCAGCTGAGGAATTCAGCCCGAACATGATGAACAGTGCTCCATTCATCGGTTCTGATAAAGCATGGGATGCAGGCTATACTGGTGAGGGAGTTACAGTTGCGGTAATCGATACTGGTGTTGATTACACCCATCCTGACCTTGCTCATGCTTTTGGAGATTACAAAGGATATGACTTTGTAGATGAAGATAATGATCCACAAGAAGGAGAAGGACAATACCATGGTACACACGTATCTGGTACGGTTGCTGCTAATGGAGCTATCAAAGGGGTCGCTCCAGAAGCTACATTGCTTGGATATCGTGTACTAGGAGCTGAAGGTGGTACAACAGAAGATGTAGTAGCAGGTATCGAATTAGCAGTTCAAGACGGCGCTGACGTCATGAACCTGTCTCTAGGAAACTCATTGAACAACCCTGACTGGGCTACCTCTATTGCGCTGGATTGGGCAATGGCTGAAGGAGTAGTAGCAGTCACTTCAAACGGAAACGCAGGCCCGAACAACTGGACAGTAGGATCGCCTGGTACTTCCCGTGATGCGATTTCTGTAGGGGCTACACAGCTTCCATACAACTCTTATAGTGCTGGATTATTCACCTCTGAGGGTGTAGAATATCCAACTGCTAAAGTCATGGGATTCCCTTCTGATGAGGAATTATTGTCGTTAGACGGTGAGGAATATGAGTTTGTATATGTGGGTCTAGGTGCCCAAAGTGACTTTGAAGGAAAAGACCTTAAAGGGAAAATTGCATTAATCAAACGCGGCGAATATGCATTTGTTGACAAAGCTGAAAATGCGAAGAAGGCAGGCGCAGTTGGAGCAATTATTTTCAACGATAAAGCCGGTGAACAACCAGATGTTCCTGGCATGGCCGTACCAACTATCAAGACTTCATTAGAAGATGGTCAAAAATTGCTTGCTGAATTAGAAGCTGGTAATAACAAAGTAGTTTTCAATGTCAAATTTGCCAAGAAAATCGGTGAAACAATGGCTTCGTTCTCTTCCCGAGGTCCAGTATCCCTCACATGGATGATTAAGCCGGATGTATCAGCTCCTGGTGTCAACATCGTCAGTACTTTCCCTGATGGAGGGTATGCGGCATTACAAGGTACTAGTATGTCATCTCCACACGTAGCGGGTGCCGCAGCATTGCTGTTGGAGAAGAATCCTCAATGGGGTACTGAAGATGTGAAAGCTGCGTTGATGAATACTGCAGTAGATGTAATTGATCCAGCTACTGGTGAAGCTTATGCTCATAACTCTCAGGGTGCAGGAAGCATCCGGATTGTAGATGCTTTGAATACAGAAACTCTTGTCGCTCCAGGCAGCCATTCATTTGGCAAATTTGTTAAGGATAGCGGCAAACAAGTAGAAGAAAATAGCTTTGAAATCAAGAACCTTTCAGATAAAACCAAGACTTATAGTTTTGATGTAGAGTTTGCTGGAAACCCTGATGGCATCAAGGTGATGACAAGCAAGAACTTGAAGGTGAACGCTGGCAAGTCCCAGCAGGTGAACTTCAATGTTCAGGTGGATACTTCTAAACTGGATCCAGGATATTACGAAGGAACGATCGAAATTTACGATGGTGAAGTAACGATTGACGTACCGACGATCTTGTTCGTTGGCGAGCCTGATTATCCTCGTGTAACGGGGGCATTTATGGATAAGACAGAAGGTGGATATTATGTAGGTGCCTATTTACCAGGTGGTGCGGAAGTATTAGCATATGATTTGTATGCGTTCAATGCAGAAGAGGGTACTATTGTAGGATTCATTGAAACACTCGGTTCATTCACAAACGCTCCAACCCCATACCATGAATTCCTATGGGATGGAACTGTCCAGGGTGGAATCGACCTCCCTAACGGAGAATGGGTACTTGGTGTATACGTAGAAAAAGCAGGCGTTACAGAGTATAAAGCCTTCCTGGTAACAAAAGAATAACTATTCAAAAAGGATTCCTCTGGATTAATCCAGTCGGAATCCTTTTTTCATACCTTCCGATCCAAAGCCTGTGGCGGCTGTTCTAGCCATTTTTCGGTGATGGTCAGGAGCAGGCCTTTTCCGTAAAACTTCTTCATTTGGGTGGATATTATCGTAAATTTGGTGACGATATCTGTCCTCAAACTGGAGGTCAGCGCCTGGTTGATCATAGTGAAGCAGAACATCCCTATACAGGTGTTGACGAAAAACAACATTAATTTATCGGAAAAAGGCGAATGTCTTACATCAAAAATATTGAAATCACCCGAAGCAGAGTAAGATATGTTTTCTTTTTCGAAAACCTCTTCAAGAGAATTCAGAACTTTTTCCAGTTCGTCTCTTCCTTTACTAAAATGCTGCTTTACTTCTGTGTGGGAAGCCAATTTACTGCATATCACCATTATCATTTTTGAAAAACGGGCCCGATGGATGACTCTTGACAAGTTCGCGATTTCTGCTGCATTCACCGGCCGGGAGCCGCCGAATAGTCCGTTGAGGTATTTCATCTCATCAACCAGATCGACTGTATGGTCCATCGCTACTATAGGGGATTTTAGGTAAGTTCCCTGTGATAGCATTAAATCTGTGATTTCATTTTGGATTTCTATCGTGAATTCTATTGCATTCTGAATAAAATTCCTGACATCCTTCCTGGTGCAGTCAGGTAATGCGCTTGGATATGTACTTAGTGACAACATCGTTAAGTCATGGCAAATATATAAAATAAAGGTATCGGAAAATACTTTATCCGCGTCCAGCCGTACATCCTTTTCGGTAAAGCCCAATGGAATCGTCAGGTTTTCTTTTTTGAAAATAACCTCAAGTTCTTCAAGGCTCTTTTGTGAAAACTCCATCATTTTTTCTACTATATTTTTAACCTCAGGATCCTCTGCGGTAGCATTGAAATATTGAAAAAACCTCAACTCCATACTGCCTTTCAAGTAGGAAGACCATATATTCGATATTTCAGTTGAGGTAAGTTCTACATTTGTTCCACTCATGGGGCGAGTCACTCCTTTGGTATTATTGTTAATCTTTTACTGAGATTTATTACACTAAATAAATTAATTTTGAGATTAATTTCATCATTCATCTAAAACCAGACATCAAGTCTGGACAAATCTATTTTTGAGGATCGGTAAATTCTTGTGAAACGAACTACATAGAAAAATTAAACCTTGGAAATACTTTTTTCAAAGGAGGAATGAAAATGAAAAAGCTATTGTTTATGCTATTATTGGCCATTTCTATGTTCACTGTAACTGGGTGCGGCAATGACGCACCGCCTGAGGAAGGGGAACAGATAGAAGATGTCGAGGAAGAAGATGAAATCGGTGACGGCGAAATTGATGATGAATAAGAAAAGCGTAAGCGCCTTGGTCAGCCCCGACAAGCGCTGGAGGGCCGACTGATGAAGTCGATTTTTGACTTCATTGGGCGGACCGAAGCGACTCGAGGGGCTAGGCGATGGAGCTAGACACTAATCTTTATATAAAAGTTCAAACTCTTTCTAGTAAATGAAAAAAGAAATCCGCTTCTTTATGAGGCGGATTTTTTCATGCTATTTTTTGCATCTTCTGTACTTCTTAGATTGACAAATGACCGGTCAGTCAGTAACATTATTATGGTCAATAAAGTCATTTTGAGGTAGGTGCAGTAGTGAAAAATTTAGTCAATTTTGTACTCGGAAATAAATTAGCCGTATGGCTGCTTACGATTATCATAACCGTGTCAGGGATTTATTCCGGCACAAGGATGAACATGGAGACCATCCCGAATATTTCAATTCCATACCTGATGGTTATGGATGTATATCCTGGGGCGACTCCTGAGAAAGTAATGGAAGATGTGTCGATTCCGATTGAGAAAGCGGTAGAGGGACTGGAAGACGTAAAATATGTCTATTCGAATTCCTACTCCAATATGTCGAGTATCCAGGTTGAGTACGAGTATGGCATCGATATGGATGAGGCCAAGCGTGCCTTGCAATCGGCATTGGATATGGTGACACTGCCGGAAGGAGCTCAGGAACCGACCATCACAGCGATCAGCATGAATATGATGCCAGTTGCGGCATTGAGTGTCAGCAGTTCAACTGAGGATATTGTGGAGCTTACATCCACTGTTGAGGAAATCATCCTTCCTAAAATTGATAAAATCGATGGTGTTGCCTCTGTCACCATGACTGGTCAGCATATCGAAGAAGTAAATTTAACGTATGATGAAGCAAAGCTTGCGCAATTTGGATTAACGGAAACGAATGTAAAGGAAATGATCCAAGCCAGCAATCTCGGTGTTTCCCTTGGTCTTTTTGAATTTAAGGAAGGCGAGCAGGCTGTTGCCGTCGATGGCAAATTTACGACTACAGAAGAATTGAAAAATATGCTGATTCCGGTCACGCCGTCAGCAGCCAATCCATCACCTTTTGTTAAACTGAGCGAACTTGCTGAAATTGAGCTTGTTGGTAAAGTACAATCCATTTCACGCACCAATGGTGAAGACGCGATTGCCCTTCAGATTGTCAAGGAGCAGCAAGCGAACACGGTTGATGTAGTGAATGCAGTGAAGGATTTAGTAAAAGAAGAAGAATCCAAAATCGATGGCTTGGTCATTGAAGTATCGCTTGACCAGGGAGAGCCAATTGAAGAATCAGTTTTTACCATGATTGAAAAAGCTTTATTTGGCGGTTTAATCGCGATTCTGGTTATCCTGCTATTCCTGCGTGACTTCAAATCTACGATTATATCAATTGTCTCGATTCCAGTTTCGATTTTTATGGCCCTGCTGCTATTGAACTGGATGGACATCACCCTTAATATCATGACACTTGGCGCTATAACTGTAGCGATTGGCCGTGTGATCGATGACTCGATTGTCGTTGTGGAAAATATTTATCGCCGCCTGCATCTGAAAGAAGAGAGATTGACAGGCCGGGCACTTGTGCGTGAAGCGACAATTGAAATGTTCAAGCCAATTTTGTCGTCGACGCTCGTTACGGTTGCTGTATTTGCACCATTGATTTTTGTTGGCGGCATGGTAGGAGAGTTATTCGCGCCATTTGCCTTGACAATGACATTTGCACTGGGTGCTTCACTGATTGTGGCGATTACCATCGTGCCAGCATTATCCCACTTTTTATTCAAAAAGAAATTATATGGTGAAAAGACTGAAAACAGCCATAAAGAAGTCGGAAAACTGGCTCATTGGTATAAGGGTATCTTGAATAAGTCGCTTAACCATAAAATCATAACTTCCCTCATTGCTGTTGTCCTGCTTGCTGGAAGCCTTGCATTGACACCAATCATCGGTTTCAGCTTCATGGGCAGTGAAGAAGAGAAAGTCATGTATCTGACTTACACACCTAAAGCCGGTGAGCTTAAGGAAGAAACCATTGAAAATGTAGCAGAAGTAGAAGAAGAGATGCTGAAACGCAAGGACATCGACATCGTACAGGTATCGATCAACGAAGAGGCAGATCAGATGGCGGCCATGATGGGCGGAGGAGCAGGCGGAGCATTAATGTACCTAATCTTTGACCCGGAAATGGAAAACTTTTCAGAAGTAAGAGAAGAACTTGAGGAATATGTCTTCAACATTGGCCACAGCGGTGAATGGAAGAGCCAGAACTTCGGCGGAATGTCGATGCCTGAGAATGAAATCAGCTATACCTTGTACAGTGAGGATTTAGATAAATTAACCAGCGCTGTCAAGATGGTTGAAGACGAAATGAAAACTGTTGATGGCCTGAAGGACGTAACCTCCAGTGCAGAAGACGCTTATGTGGAATACACCTTCAAGATTGAGCAGGATGAATTGCTGCAATATGGTCTGACGGCAGGACAAATCGTCATGATGCTTAATCCGAATAAATCGAAAGAAATTCTGACGACGGTTGAAAAAGATGGAAAATCACTTGATGTGATCGTTCAGCAGGAGCAAGCCCAACAGCCGGAATCAATCGATGACATCCTTGCCACTGAAGTGCAAACAGCACTTGGAACGACCTTGCCGCTGTCTGAATTGGTGACGGTCGAAGAAGGCACAACGATGAACACTCTGGCGCGCAGTAAAGGCCAGTACTATGCATCTGTATCAGGAACTGTCGTAAGCAAGGATATTTCAAAGGCGGCTGCTGAAGCTGAAAAAGCAATCGATAAATTAGATCTGCCTAAAGGCGTGGAAGTTGGCGTAGCAGGTGTCCAGGCAGATATGACCGAAACATTCACCCAGCTTGGCGCTGCAATGCTTGCTGCGATTGCGATCGTCTATTTTATTCTGGTCGTTACCTTCCGGGAAGGTGTCGCACCATTTGCGATCCTATTCTCGCTTCCATTCGCAGTCATTGGTTCATTTGTCGGTCTGCTTATTGCAGGTGAAACCATCTCTGTCTCAGTCATGATGGGTCTGTTGATGCTGATTGGTATTGTCGTAACGAACGCCATCGTGCTGGTAGACCGAATCATTCATATGGAACGTGAAGGACTGACAATGCGTGAAGCAGTACTTGAGGCAGGCGCTACACGTTTACGTCCAATCCTGATGACCGCAATCGCCACAGTAGGCGCCTTGATACCATTAGCGATAGGATCAGGCGGAGGCGGGCTGATCTCCAAAGGTCTGGCGATCACCGTAATCGGCGGTTTGACCAGCTCGACATTATTAACACTGATTATCGTACCAATTGTATATGAAGTTCTATCAAGAATGTTTAAGAAGAACCGTAAGGACATTGTAGAAGACTAATGAACGAGCCCTGATGGATGACTGATCATCCTATCGGGGCTTTTTCGTTATTCAGAAGTCTCCTAAACTGTATGGCTTTGCCTTAATATGTGTCAGTAAGCTTAAAGAAACATATCGCTATACAGACTTTTGATAAAAAACGGTCGTATTTTGCTAATACGATAGGAATGTTGCTGAAATTTGGCTATAATATTGCTTATTAAAAGGCTCTGTTAAAGCCCAATGTTGTTTAAAAGCCCTGTTGATTGTAATGGAGGGCACGTAGACTCCTGCGGGATGAGCAAGTCATGGAGAGACCCCGCAGGCGCTTGCGCCGAGGAGGCTCTCCGACTGCAAGGAAGAATTTGATCTTTGAAAAAGCCGGCAGTTGGGCTTTTTCATAATTCTTCCCCGCGGAAAGCGAAGCGCCTGGAACGAAAATCAACAGCCAGGTTTAACAGAGCCTATTAAAAAGGAATTCGGAGGCTTAACTATGTCTAATTTGCCAAATTGTCCAAGATGCAGTTCAGAATATACGTATGAGGATGGACCGCTGATTATTTGCCCAGAATGCGCCCATGAGTGGGATCCTGCGGCTGAAATGGCTAGTGGAGAGGATAGCAAGGTAATCAAAGATTCGAACGGGAATATTCTGAGCGATGGAGACAGCGTATCTGTCATCAAGGACCTTAAAGTAAAAGGTACATCATCGGTAATAAAAATCGGCACTAAAGCTAAAAATATCCGCCTAATCGATGGTGACCATGATATTGAGTGTAAACTAGAAGGATTTGGAGCGATGAAGCTTAAATCTGAATTTGTTAAGAAAATTTAAATCCTCTTTAAGCCAGGTGACATTGACCTGGCTTTATTATTTTGTTTTGCAATCTTCTTCCTCTGTCGTCATGGTTCGACTGTATCTTACACTGATTTTTCTAACCTTTATCGAAAGGAGAGGGGAGTCAGCCTGTTTGAGCAGCTACTCCGCGGCACTACTGTTTTCTATTTCAGCAGAGTTTAAATTCTACTGCTAGTTCCGTACAATGCGATTTCAACTCTCTTACTTGTTTTTAAAACAGACTTACAATAGTCACGATTTTTCCACCGTTAAATAACAATTTATTCGGATCCATATTACCTTCATTTTTAATGGTACCAGTAAGGCTGCAGTAAATAGCTTAAAAATTGCTATTTAAAAATGAGGGTTGTAGGGGAGGGGAGTCAGCATTAAATATTTGGAAAATACCAGAAACTAAACAAACATTTAACGGATGTATACATAAACGTAAACTTGTATACAATTTGTAAACATCGTGTATACAATTATGTTTACGTGTATACAAAGTTGTATACATACTGTTAAATCAACATGTATACAACTTTGTATTCGTTGTGTACAATTGTGTATACAATGAACCCTAAGGTTTACAGCATGTTTACATGTTTACATTTATATTTCTTTTTGCCCGTTCTGCTTGCAGTATCTATTATTTACCTTTACCTTTAAAATAGTAAGTGAGTATACATAAACTTAGATTATTGAAAAGGAATGATAGAAATGACGAAATCTAGAATTGCAGCTGTTGATGTTGGTAACGATTCTATTAAAGCTATTTTTGGAGAATTTGATAATGAGTTAAATATTCCTAATATCGTAGCAAGGGACACAGAAGACCGTCCTGTCATCGGTATTGAGGAGCTTGACACGAAGGATCCACTAGATGGAATCCATATTCGAGTCCACTCCCCTGCCCTGAAGGATAACAATGTAATTTACCGTGTCGGCAATCTTGCGACTAAAAGCGATAATGCGACAGAACTTGATCCAGGAAGCAGCAAGTCCGAGGAAGATCAGACTTTGGTTATGTTGTTCGCTACTCTTGCATTGGATGCAGTGAGTGAAGAGAACGCAAAGCTGTTTCCAAAAAGCAAGAATGTCATCGATGCTAACTACACACTTGGTACAGGACTTCCGCTTCGAGAAGTGAAGGAAGGAAAGGACGCAGGCTACCGTTCCAGGTTAGTTGGATCTGTTCACCAGGTTGAGTTCCTCGTAACGCCTAAATACCAGGGTTTGAAAGTTAATATCAAATTTGATGAAGTGAAGGTTTACCCTGAGGGCTTCGCTGCTTATATCAATCTAGTAATGGATAATAGCCTTAAAATCATCAACAAGGATTTAATTGATAGAAGGATCCTGATCCAGGATATCGGCGGATTATCTACTGATATCGCTGTCATCAAGAACCGCAATGTCGATGATGACAAAGCGCAGGGCTTCAATCTTGGTGTTTCTGAAGCATTGGAACAAATCAGGGAAGAAATCCGCAGCAAGCATGGCGTGGAGTTGGACAGCCGGACAGATGTTGTAGAAATCATCACGCGCAAGAATGACCGCAACCATATCATGGTTAAGGGAAGCCGGACAAGCGTCCATGATATTACTGATCGTATCCTTCTTGAACTGGCTAAAAAGCAATACCGCCTGCTTCGCAATGTCTGGGCTAAGAACTCTCAGACGGAAATCTGCTATTTTGTCGGCGGCGGCGCAACCGTCCTAAAGGATTACATTAAGACATTGAACAATAATCTTGATGGCTATAACATTGAATTCTTTGAGGATGAAAAAGAGAGCATCTGGATGATGGCCAATGCTTACTACAAGCTCATCATGGATTATGTGAAGAAGTCAGAGAAGAGCAGCAAAGCCGCTTCTGAACCTGTTAAAAGCTAAAATAAGGTGATTCTATGAAAAAAACCAACCCTAATGAGATTAAGAGAGGACAGGCACTATCGTTCCGCGTTCCTTCTGATACACCTGACCATATTTTAAGGCATCTTCAAAAACTGAAAGAAACCGAGAGAAGGAATTTTTCCAGCAAGATTGCTGATTTTGTCCTGCAAGGTGTAGGGAATTCATATTCGAGGGAACGCGAGACGATTACCATTCCCCTCCCGCGCAATCTCAGCAAATCGCAACGGGATTGGATCAAGCATGAGCATTCAGAAGCTTTGCTGGGCAATATCGTATATCACCTGCTGACAGACCCAATACGGGCCACAGCACTGCTTGCATCATTGAACAGCAATTCCACAGAGATAGATGAAGCCCTGTACCTTCAGGAAGAGGAGATGGATCTTCCTGCAGAAACTGCAACAGAGGACTCACCGTTTATAGAAGAGACTGCTTCTACGGCCGAGAGCGATCCTATGGATGATGATGACCTTGATTCATTTGTCTGGGATTCGATTGGGCAAACCGACTCGAAAGAGGAAACTGAAGAGAAGGAAGAGGATTTGGATGACCTTCTTGGGGATTTCCTTGCTAAAATGAATAAATAAGTAGAACCCATGGGAATGTCCCATGGGTTTTTCTGCTTCTATTGATAAGATTGTTCTAGTTCATCAATTAATGAACCGACATAAGCAACTGCTTTACGGACCGGTTCCGGTGTCGACATATCCAATCCTGCATGCTTCAGCAAGTCGAGCGGTTTCATAGTGCCGCCCGCACGGAGCACCTCAAGCCAGCGGTCTACGGCAGGCTGGCCTTCTTCCTTGATCAGCTGTGATACGGCAGTCGATGCGGTCAAACCAGCAGAGTAAGTGTATGGATACAAGCCCATATAGTAATGTGGCTGGCGCATCCAGGTCAGGCCGGCTCCTTCATCGATTTCCACTGTATCGCCCCAGAAGCCTTCAAGGACTTCAGTTTTGATTTCAGTAAGTGTTTTAGCCGTCAGAGCTTTGCCAGCTTCTGCATGGGCGTATACGCGGCGCTGGTACTCTGCCTCAAGCAGGTGCGTGACAAAGTTATGGTAGTACGTTCCTAAGAGTTGAAGAATGACCCATCGGCTCATCTGGGCATCATCTTTATTTTTTTCGAGAAGATGCTGTGCGAGAAGCATTTCATTCATCGTAGAAGGCGCTTCAATGAAATACATGGAAGGGCGGACATTCATGATGCGCTGGTTTTGGTTCGCTAGGTAAAAATGCCCTGCATGACCGAACTCGTGAGCTAGTGTGAAGCAGCCACGCATATTGTCGGCCCAAGTAATCAGGATATATGGGTGCGAACCATATGGACTTGAGCAGAAAGCTCCTGTTGATTTGCCGACATTATCAGCGAGATCCACCCATCTCTCCTCAAAGCCTTTTTCAATCATGGCGGTATAGTCAGGGCCCATTACTTTCAAGGACTCAGTGATTAGGTCGCGTGCCTCATCATAGGTGATGCTCGGATCAAATTCAGGATCAAAAGGAGCCTTCAGGTCACAGAACATCATTTTGTCTAGCCCCAGCACCTTCTTCTTTAACTGGGCGAAACGGCGCATATGCGGTGCCAGTTCCTTATAGATGATATCGATTTGATTATTGTACATTTCATTTGTTACCTGCTGCGGTTCCAAAAGCATATCGGTAACGGACTCATAGTTTCTGAGCTTAGCGAGTGTAACCTGTTTCTTAACTTCAGTTGCATAGGTGGCGGCAATTGTATTTTTATATTGTTTCAGTGTCGAAACAAAGGATTCATATGCTTTCCTGCGGACATAGGTGTCAGGTGAAAATTCATATCGGCTCTCGAATACTGCGAAAGAGACTGGCAGTTCATTTCCCTCTTCATCCTGGATTGAGGAGAACTGCATGTCGGCAAGCTTAGCCATTCCATAGATATTGTAAGGAGCAGAATGGACCTCGCCAAGGGCAGCCAGTACTTCTTCTGTTTCAGGCGATAATTTGTGCTTTTTGGTTTCTAATAGTTCTAATAAGTTCTTTTTGAAAGGTTCCAGATCTGGTTCTGCTTGAAGGAATTCTTCGATTTTACCATCCTCGAAATCAAGTATTTCAGAAGAAATGAATGATAGAGCAGACAAAGCTTGTGTGCCAACGGCTGCTACTTTAGCGGAATTTGCCTGATTCAATGGGTCTGTGCCATCAGCGGATTGTTTCAGGCTAGCATATGTACGGACTTTGACCAGCTTCTTGGTCAGTTCTTCCTGAGCAGTAAGACAGTCCAGCAATGCCTTCGGTTCTGTATGCAGGCTTCCTTTAAAGCCGCCAAATTTCTTGACGTCCTCTTCAATCTCTTTCAGTTCAGCCTCCCACTCCAGGTCAGATAAGAATAAATCATCCAGGTTCCATGTCAAATCAACAGGAACTTCAGAGCGGGCAAGGCGCTTTTCCATCGTTTTAGTCAAATTCATCTCCTCCTTTTATACTCTAATATTACTACGATAATCGAAATAAATTAATATAAAATGCAATTATTTAAAAAATTTTAAAAATACTATACTGTAATATGCATTAATAGGTATGGCAAAGGTGAATTCTCTGGTTTATGATAATTAATAAAATCTGAATTTATATAGGTGGGAGCCAGTTGATTTTAGATTATATAATTAATCTTTCAATGCTATCTTTAATGGTCAGTACTCCTTTGGTAATTCGCTCTTATCTAAATCTTAAACCACTTAAGCAATTGTGGGTTTGGGCAGGACTATATGCGGGGATTGTTTCCTTAGTCCTTGTTGGGCTATCATTCCAGGATCAAGGTTACTCCTATGATATTCGCTATGCCGTAATTATTTTAGTCTTCGCTTATCTCGGACCGGGTGCAGGAATGATTACTGGCACTTTTGCATTGGTGTCCAGGTTAATGGTATCTGAAAACTGGTTTCCGGCAATTTCAGGATGGTTAGTCGTCATGACCGTATTGGTCGTTATTCATAAATTCACTGAACATTTCCAACCAGTTAAGAGGAATATGATCTTACTGGGTTCTTACATAGTCACATATATTGTGACTGTACCGATGGTTTTAAACGTAATTAGAGACAATCCACTGTTCCACCTTCAATACTTATTGTTTGTTTCAATAGGAGTGCTTATTGGAGGATTATTAATCGAGTCATATGAAAAGTTATACAGAATAATTAAAGAACGAAAGAGGATGGAGCAAACACTGGAGGAAAGTGAATCAAAATACCGCCTCATTGCTGAGAATACATCTGACCTAATAATGGTAATGGATAAAGAGAATAGCATTAGTTATTTTTCTCCCTCTCATGAGGTGGTTTTGGGATACCAGGTACCAGAGCTTGAAAAAATAGAAATATGTAAGTTAATTCATCCAGATGATGTTTTGAATTTCAGGGATACGATGACAAAGATCATGAAAAATAAAGAATCAATGCCAGTAGAGTTCCGCTTCCAGCATCTAAATGGCAAATGGATTGATTTTGAGTCCCGCTGCATGCCTGTTATGAATGATGGGAAATCAATTGAGCACATTGTGATCATAAGCAGGGATATTTCTGAACGCAAAAAATCGGAAGAGATTCTTTTGCAATCCGAAAAGCTATCGATCGTGGGAGAACTGGCAGCAGGGGTAGCCCATGAAATACGGAATCCTCTTACGACAATAAAGGGGTTTGTCCAGCTGTATGGAAAAGACAATGGATCGAATGAAATAAATAACTTGCTTCTAAGTGAACTAGAAAGAATCGAAATAATAACAAGTGAAATGCTTTCTTTAGGAAAACCGCAAGCTATCCAGCTTAACCGGGCCAACTTGTGTGACTTGATCGATCATATAGTCGAATTCTTATCTCCGCAGGCCAATATGAAAAATATACAATTCAGCCGTAGTTATCTGGGTGCAGATTTCTTCATAACATGCGAGAAAAACCAGCTCAAGCAAGTGTTCCTGAATATTTTTAAGAATGCGATGGAGGCCATGCCGAAGGGCGGACATATTGATATAAAACTGCAAAAGGGGATAGATGGTGAGTGCATTGTTTCTGTTCAAGATGAAGGTTTTGGAATTCCAGAAGAATTGCTTCCGCGCTTAGGAGAGCCATTTTACACATTGAAGGAGAAAGGGACGGGTCTTGGGTTGATGATTTGCCATAAAATCATTAAACAGCACAATGGTACTATTTCCTATCATAGTAAGCTAAACATTGGGACCTTGGTTGAAATAAAACTCCCCTTAATCAATTAAGTAACTTTAAATAAAAGGAGGATGGTAAATAAGCCATCCTCCTTTTTGTCATTATTGGTCTAACGAATGGGAAGTTTTTGTTCGTGCTTGATAGAATTGGTACAAAACCAGGGCAATCATTGATAAAACAATCCCAGAAATATAAGGCATTCCAATGGCAATCGAGAAGAGCCATCCGCCTAATGGCGGTCCAATAATCCTGCCGAGGGAATCAAAGGATGAAAGCAAGCCAGTCGTGCCGCCATGACCGGTCGTCGATTTTTTGGTTAGTAATGAGGATACACTTGGGCGAATCAACCCATTTCCTACTCCAAAAATAGTCAGGAACAATGCTGCAGTCCCAAATCCTTCTGTCAGAAGGATCAACCCGAAGCCAGCCGCAGAAATGACGATGCCCAGTTGGATGACAATGCCCTCGCCAAGCTTCTTAGTCAATCTGCCGACTAGTCCTCCCTGTACGATGGCTCCTGCAAGACCCATGATCATGAAAATATATCCTAATTCGACGGAACCCAGCCCTGCTTTTTCAGCAGCAAAATAAGCAAAGGTGGCCTCGAGTCCGGACAGAGAAAGTGAAACGAACAACTGGAGCAGGAATAACATAGAAAGCGGTCCGCTTAAAGCCTTCAGCAATGTGGTTTTTTCCTTTTCCTGAATGCTGCGCTGTTCAGCTGAAAGCGATTCTTTCAAGATAAAAGTAACGAAAAGGAATGTAACCAGCGAAGTCGCTCCTGCAAGGTAAAATGGTGTGCTCAGGCTGGTTTGCGAAAAGACGCCGCCGATTGCCGGGCCGAAAATAAATCCCAGCCCTACTGAAGCGCCGATGATTCCCATGCCTTTTCCGCGGTCTTCCTCAGATGTGATATCTGCGACATAGGCCATGACAGTCGGCATATTAGCCGATGACAAAAAGCCGCCAATGATCCTGGCCGCGAACAGCATCCAGAGCTCAGTGGAAAGGGCCATCAAGAAAAATGAAAGGGACAGCCCAAGTATGCCAATCATGATGACAGGCTTCCTGCCAATCCTGTCGGAGATTCGTCCCCACATTGGCGCGAATATGAACTGCATCAAGGAATAGACCGCCATCAACAATCCTAGTTGAGTGGGGGTTGCCCCGATTTCTTCAGCGTAAAAAGGGATGACTGGAATGATAATTCCAAAGCCGACCATAACGAGAAACATGACTAAAAATAAAATAGGCAGAGCCTTTTTGGTGTTCATCTTTATATTCACTCCATTATTTCAACAGTATCATTGCAGTAAGTACACAATAATAAAAATTATATCAGAAACCCCCGAGGTATAGCGAAAATTACTTTTCGATAGTAGAAACTATTTTTAAAAAGGGTCCGTGACCTCTATAGAAGATTAGCATTTGGTATTTTAGGATATATAATTCAAAATTTTGTAGAGGAGTTAAGGTGTGAATGTAAAATAACGGAAAACAAGTTTGAGAGTACGGACCTTTCTTGGTAAATGAAAGCTCCAGTGGCACAGTGCAGTCTTGGACATGAAAGTCCAAGTGGCATTCATATAATCAGGTCATTATGGTTGTTTGGTCCAGAGAAATTGGAGAGATGACAACTTTTAGCTGATGTTTTTGAGTCTATCACTGAATTTCTGTAGAATGATATCAAGAATCTTTTACGGAAAAGGTGTAGGAATGAAAACATATATTGTTATCGGAGCTGGGATATTAGGAGCATCGGCAGCTTATCACTTAGCGAAGGAAGGCAAGAATGTAACGATCATTGACAGGGGAGAGCCGGGACAAGCGACGGATGCCGCGGCTGGAATCATTTGTCCCTGGCTGACTCAGCGCAGGAATAAGGCATGGTATTTCCTCGCAAAGAATGGAGCGGCCTTTTATCCATCTCTTATTAAACAGCTTGAAGAGGACGGGGAGATGGAGACGGGCTATCAGCGTGTAGGTGCGGTCAGCCTTCATTACGATCATGAAAAACTTGCGAAAATGGAAGAAAGAGCGGCGGTGAGGCGAGAAGACGCACCAGAAATCGGAGAGATCAGGCAGTTGGATCAGCAAGAAACGAATGAGCTTTTCCCACCCTTATCAGATGATTATTCTTCTGTGCATGTAGCCGGCGGGGCACGCGTAAATGGGCGGTTATTGCGGGATGCTCTTCTGAATGCTGCGCAAAAACATGGTGCTTCAATGGTAAATGGAGATGCTGAAATAGAGTACACATGCGGAAAAGTGACTGGTGTTAGAGCAGGGGACACAAAATATGAAGCCGACAGTATCATCCTGACTGCAGGGGCATGGGCACCTGAGCTGCTGGAACCACTTGGGATGAAGCTGAATATCACTCCTCAAAAAGCACAAATCATCCATCTTATGCTGGAGGATACAGAGACCGGCAGCTGGCCTGTCGTCATGCCTCCGAATAACCAGTATATTCTGGCGTTCGATGGAGGCAGGATTGTCATTGGTGCAACGCACGAAGACGAACAGGGATTTGACCGCCGTCCGACTCTCGGCGGCATGCATGAAATTATCGATAAAGGATTGTCGGTCGCACCTGGCCTGGCAAATGCGACGTATCTCGAAACAAAAGTGGGGTTCCGTCCAGTCGCGCCGAACTTCCTGCCAATCATTGGAGCTGTCCCGGGCTATGAAAACCTATTCCTTGCTAATGGATTAGGAGCTTCAGGCCTGACAGTCGGACCCTATCTGGGTGTTCAGCTAGCCAAACTGGCAGCAGGTGAAGACATCGAATTAGATCTCGAGCAATATGACGTCTCTGCAGCCATCAGTGACGATATTTCCTAGGCAATGAAAAAAAGCAAGCAGGAGTACCTTTAATGAGGGGGCTCTGCTTGCTTTTTTGTTTGTGGAGAAACAATTGATGAAGGCTTTGCTCTGTCCGGAATACTAGTAACATATCAAAAAAATATTCACAGAAAGGCAAATAAATCGCTTCATAGCGGGTATAACACTAAGGACATCCATTATAGATTGTATATCAATGTTTAGTATATAGCAGGAAGGAGCCAGCATCATGCAATGGAAAGGCAGAAGAGCGAGCAGCAATGTGGAAGATAGAAGAGGAATGGGCGGTGGTGGGATGCTCATGGGCGGCGGCCTAGGCGGGATTATCCTGTTAGTGATCATGACATTCCTTGGCGGAGGCGATATGGGGGATGTCGTCAATAATATGACGAATGGCGGAAACCAGTCTCCTGCTCCTTATGAGCAGTCAGCCGAGGAAGAGGAGCTTGCCCAATTTGTTTCAGTAGTCCTTGCCGATACAGAGGAAGTTTGGTCCGAGGTATTTGCGCAACAGGGCATGGAGTATCAAGAGCCTACACTTGTTTTGTATTCCGGCAGTGTCCAGTCAGCCTGTGGAATGGCTGGATCACAGGTAGGCCCATTTTATTGTCCGGGGGACCAAAAACTTTATATAGACCTCAGTTTTTATAATGAACTTCAAACTAAATTTCAGGCACCTGGTGATTTTGCGATGGCCTATGTTGTCGCCCACGAGGTAGGACACCATGTGCAAACATTACTGGGAACTACCGATAAGCTGAATTCACTGCGCGGTCGTTTGGACCAGACAGAATTCAATAAATATCAAGTTCGTTTTGAGCTTCAGGCCGATTATTTAGCAGGCGTATGGGCTCACCATGCACAGGGAATGGGTGTAGTCGAAGAAGGTGACCTGGAGGAAGCGATGAATGCTGCCAGTGCAGTAGGAGATGATACGCTTCAGAAGCGATCCCAAGGCTATGTCGTGCCGGAAAGCTTCACACACGGAACGTCAGAGCAGAGGAAAAGCTGGTTCAATAAAGGCTATAAAGCTGGCAATCTTGAACAAGGCGATACGTTTAACACAAGAGAATTTTAGGTAGAGATAAGCATAGGCCATTTTGGCTCATGCCACATAAGGACAATTGTGGTGGTACGATAAAAGAAAGGAGCGGATTCCACAATGGGAACACAAGTACAATCATTTTTTACACAGGATACAGGCGATATTCCAAACAATCCAACATTGCCGGTTATTGTCTATCATGGTGTTTTTGACGATAACTTAAGCATGCAGGAGCAATTCGAGCAGCATAATTGGACAGGCACCTGGACGGGTGATATTTATGATTACCATCACTATCATACAAATACACATGAAGTTCTCGGCGTAAAGTCAGGCAGCGCAACCGTGCAAATCGGCGGTGACAGCGGAGAACGACTCGAGCTTAAAGCAGGTGATGTAATTGTCCTTCCGGCTGGTACTGGCCATAAGAAGGTCGACAGCAGCCAGGATTTTGCTGTTGTAGGAGCCTATCCAAACGGACGGAATCCTGATTTGAAAAAAGAAGATCCTGGCACCAGGGCACAGGCATTATCACAAATCAAAAACGTGCCAGTGCCAGAGACAGACCCGGTATACGGTGATACAGGACCCCTGCTTCATAAATGGGTGAAATAATTAGAAGCGGCAGCTTGGTGTAATAACCAGGCTGCTGTTTTATTTTGTTTTTAAATATACCTACATGGGTATATAATGTGGGTAAGGTTT
>Ga0114955_1000246_pt1 | contig 30691 bp, 30 predicted proteins | sample Porto_5metaG_FD_87302 | JGI IMG/M metagenome (GOLD analysis project Ga0114955, IMG submission 87302) | Marine algal microbial communities from Porto, Portugal - Porto_5 metaG | ecosystem: Host-associated > Algae > Red algae > Unclassified | place: Portugal: Porto | collected 2015-02-02 | reverse complement strand
TCGTCCATTGCGGAAGATTCCCTACTGCTGCCTCCCGTAGGAGTCTGGGCCGTGTCTCAGTCCCAGTGTGGCCGATCACCCTCTCAGGTCGGCTACGCATCGTCGCCTTGGTAAGCCATTACCTTACCAACTAGCTAATGCGCCGCGGGCCCATCCTGCAGTGTTAGCTCAGAAAGCCAACTTTCAACATTGCACCATGCGGTGCGATGTATTACCCGGTATTAGCTCCGGTTTCCCGGAGTTATCCCAGTCTGCAGGGCAGGTTGCCCACGTGTTACTCACCCGTCCGCCGCTAAGATCAGGGAGCAAGCTCCCATCTCTTCGCTCGACTTGCATGTATTAGGCACGCCGCCAGCGTTCGTCCTGAGCCAGGATCAAACTCTCCGATAGAAAGCTTAATCTAGCTTTTAAAACATTTTTTGTTTCCGTAGAAACAACTACTTACATGGCGTTTCGTTCAGTTTTCAAAGATCGATTTAATTCTATTAATCTCGGTTTGTTTCTCCCGAGTGACAACTTCTATCTTACCAGCAATTTCTCATTTAGTCAATGTCTTTTTTTTAAAAACATTTTCGTATGTAAGTTGTTGCTAATGTTTCGAAGTGACAAGAAACATCTTACCATGTGGATATAATGTCGTCAACAGTTTTCGAGAATTATTTTCCTATCCTTTTAAAAGACCGGTGTACCTATTTACGTACACCGGTCTTTTCGCTATCTCTATTGTCTTTCCCTTCTGCTGCTCATTCATAAAAAAAGTTAATCAGAAACCATTTTAACCTGTTAGTACTTCTTCTTCAGGATATCTGATTTTGGGTGTTTTCTTTGAAGCAAAGATAAACGCTAATGTGAGGGGTCCTAGTTTCCCTACCATCATGATCACAATAATCGTGAGCTTCCCAATACCATCTAGGCTACCCGTTATCCCCATTGATAGACCTACGGTACCAAACGCCGATACAACTTCAAACAAATTTGCTAGAAAAGGGGAGTCTTGCGTAAGTTCAAGAATGAAAACCCCTACTAGAACCACGACTGTCGAGATAACCGTAATGGCAAGTGCTTTGATAATAACTGAAAAGGCTAGCGTCTTATGAAAAATCGTTACTTCATTCTTCCCTTTTAAGAAGGTGTTAACAGAAAGAAGCATAGCGATAAACGTCGTCAGCTTAATGCCTCCACCCGTAGAAGCACTTCCTGCACCAATAAACATGAGACATATTATAAAGAAGAGGGAAGCTTCTTCCATACTACCGATATCAATCGTATTAAAGCCTGCTGTTCGTGGAGTTAACGCTTGAAAAAAGGCCGCCCATCCCTTCCCAGCTCCATTTAACTGACCTAGAGTAGAAGCGTTATTCCACTCAAGAGTAATAATGACGAGAAAAGCAAGTGCATTAATAAAGAGACTTCCTATCACCATTAACTTCGTGTGAAGCGTCCACTCTCTAAAATGCTTCTTATTCTTTAGATCAATCAAAACTGTGAAGCCTATTCCTCCTAAAATAAAAAGCATTACGTTCACAAGGTTAATGATCGGATCTCCTACATAGGAAGAAAGACTATCAGACCAAATGGAAAATCCAGCGTTATTGTAAGCTGAAATGGCGTGAAAGATGGCTACATAAATGCCGGTCCCCATTCCATATTCTGGTATCCATCTTGCGGATAGGAGAATGGCTCCAATGATTTCAATTACTATTGAAAAAATAAAGAGACTTCTTACAAGCTTAATAATGCCGCCCATTCCTTTTTGATTTAATGCTTGTGTGATTAGAAGACGTTGTGAAATCCCAATTTTCTTTCCAATTAGAAGAAAGATAACAACAGCAAATGACATAATACCAAGTCCACCAACTTGAATTAATAGCATAATTACGACCTGACCGAAAACTGTATAAACAGAACCCGTGTCTACCACGACGAGCCCTGTAACTGTGATAGCTGATATAGCTGTAAACCAGGCATCTAACCAGCTGACAGGCGTAGTTGTTGCTTGGGGTAATTTTAATAAAACAGTTCCAATCGTACTTACAATGAGAAATAGAAGCAGTAAAGCTCTTGGCGGATGAAGAAATAGTTCTTTCAGCTTCATTATTATTTTCCTTCTTTCTTAATGGTGCCATTAAACTAAACGAATAAACCGAAGACGTCTGCCAAAGTACACAAGAACAATACGCGAAGGGGGTACAACAAAAGAAAAAACACAGAACTTCTGTGTCTCAAGCAGTCTATTATCGTTAGAGTTAGTTTAATGCATCGTAAAAGAATTTCAATTAAAGATTGAAATAATAATACCTGCACCTTCATCCGAAGTAAAGCGATTATTTCACGGTCTTATTTTCGTCAAAATAAAGATGGTAATGAAGTTTGCAACCTTCATTATAGGAAGCGTGGCAGTAAGGACACATAGAATGTCCTGTTAAGTACTCCTGAATTGTTAATTCAGAACGACAGTTTCCACATAAAATAGCTTTTTTATCATATTTTTCCTTTGGCCATACTGTGACGTGATGATCAGCTGTTTCTTGATGACACCAAAAACACGGATAATAAGTATTACAACAATAGAATTTAATCGCAACAATATCTCGTTCACTGTGATAATGTTCGCATCGTGTTTTGTTATCTACGGTTTTTCCTTTTACTAAATTTTGATCTTGATGCATTTGTATCCTCTCCTACTAGAAGTAACATTATCATACCAATTTCCTTATAACTTAACGCCAGGAATATTTGGCTAACTTTTCACCTTTCACTATGTATTCGGGCATACAGATTTTGCAATAGGAATAACCTTTTGTCTGCCTCATCTCTTCTGTTATCTTAAGAAGCTCATCAAGGTTATCAGAACAAATCTTTTCCACTTTCGTTCTTGCCCCCTCATCTTTTTCTCGCCAAAGTGTCCTACAAGTAGCTAAATGAATTTTATTATAAGCCGCATCTTTTCCTTTAAAATGATTAAAAACATACCCATTTTGATTAGCGCTGTGCCAACTCAAATAGCGTTCTTCATTTTCTTTAAATATACCAAACATGGTCTAGCCTCCCAAATTAATAATCACTAAACCAAATTCGCTGTTCCTTTCCATCTGCCTCTTTACTTTTTATTACAGTTCCTCCTCTTTTTTTTATTTAACTGTAATGTTTCGCTTGCACCAACCTTTCTAATTATCAAAACAAAAAAGGCCCCGTTTTCACGGAACCTCTTTCTTAGTGATGAAGTGCTGGCTTCATCTGTCGCATATGAATGCTTTTCTTAACAATTGGGATAAGCCATCGATCAATCCCAATTTTAGCGGCATTATAACCGGCAATTAATAAGAGCATTCCGAGAATAACCATCATTGGATTCGTGCTAGTTGTACCACTAAAGAGGAAAGCAAAGTTCATCACTACTCCCATGAATGCCGCAAGAGTTGTGAAAGTACCAAGTATTAAGCCAAGTCCAACTAAAAACTCTCCCCATGGTATTAAGACATTAAAGAAATCGACATTTGGAATGGCTACGCCTTCTAAAAAAGTAGCCCACCAACCTTGAACAGCCGGATGTTCTCCACTCGCACTGGCAACCGCTCCCTGCAAAAAACCATTTGCGTCAAAACCACTCGTTATTTTTGTCCATCCAGCCGTGATCCATTGATAGCCTAGAAACAATCGAATAAGAAAAAGAATGCCAGAAGCTCCCTTGTTCTCTCTCAAAAAATGAACAAACATACTCCTCACGCTCCACAACTTTATTTTTATCACACCTCTATTGTAGTCAGGCTTCTTTCACCGGTCTGTGACAACCATCACCAATATCCTATCTGGTTTATTTCAGCATAATTCGGGTATGAAATAATTGGATAATAAAAAAGGACAGAATTTCATCTGTCCTAAGCGTAACTTTCATCTGTTTTCGTTTTTCTTTTTTCAACGAGGCGATAGAAAAGTAACGCAACACACCCAACTAGGGTTAAACATCCCATCACAGCATACAATGTTGCTCCAGAAGATCTTTCAAAGATCAGCCCTCCGAACAATGAACCTAGAATCCCTGATAGTCCAAAGAAAACAGAGATAAATAAAAGATGTCCCGTGGCTTGCAAGTGCTCGGGTACTAACTTTGTCACATATTGAAACGCAGCAACGTAAAAAACACCAAACGTTACACCGTGAAAAACTTGAAGGAGGATAACGGCAACCGGCCCCCCTATGTACGCTAACCCAAACCACCTAACCGCATAGATGACACCTGCAATCATGATAAAGACAATTTCATTAAATCTTTTGAACCAATAGTGACTGGTAGCGAATATAACAGCTTCACTAGATACAGCAACAAACCAAGCAAGCCCAATTTGAGACTCATTCCCACCAAGTTCCGTGAGATAAAGTCCTATGAAACTATCATTGGCCCGATGTGGAATCGTTAAAAACAGGATTGTTCCTAAAAATAATAGAAACTTACTATTCTTCCCAATCCTCATCGCATCAAACACTGTTACTGGTTTGTTACGCGTTTTTACATCCGATACTCTCATCGCTGTAAGAAAGGCGATCACAATCATAAACATGAATGGAATTAGAATCGTACTTATACCAAAGAAAGAGAAAAACTGACCAACGATTAGCGTTGATACAGCAAAACCAATCGATCCCCATGTTCGAATACTTCCAAAGTTTTTATTCACGCTAGCAGCGGTTTTAACAGCAAGACTATCGCCAAGTGCTCCGGTAGGAGACATAAACACATAAAAAATCGCTGCTGAGATTAAAATAAACACGTAATGACTGTTCGTTAAAAGAAAAACACTAACAACAGCTACTCCAACCAGCGTCACAAGCAAAACCTTTTTAATCGTACCAAATTTATCACTTAGGTATCCCCAAAAGGGTTGAGCTAGAATTGCCGCTAATGGTCCAATCGCAAGAATAGATCCTATTTTACTTTCCGACATACCGCTATGTTGGAAATAAACTGGCATATAGCTAATAATGATTGTATTTGCACCATGAAAAAAGAATAAAAACAAACTTAGAAAAAAGACGCTATCCCTTTTAGTCATGTTCTTTAGAAACCCTTCCTTTCACAAAATCAGATGAATGATTGCATCAAAAACACTTCTTCTTACTCTATAGCATGACCATTTGAATTGCAATCTTCTTCTAATGGATAGGAGCCTTTCCAACAGGGATTCAGAATGCAACCTCTCTGTTCAATCGCTACAAAACGTCAATCTTTTACGCATATCGATCATAATTAGAAGGGAATTCGCATATCTTGTAGAAATATCCAATTAATGCGATGTCAAAAAGCTGATTATGGGGGATTTCTATGGAAAAAGGAAGCGAGCTAAAAGATGTAAATTTAGATATCATCTTTCATCATATTTCAGATCTGATCTTCCAAATTCGGGTCATTGATGTGCATCACTATGAAATTGAAGCTGTAAATGAAGCTTATCTATCCAATTATGAAACTTCCAAAGAAGCCATATCCGGCCGAAGAATAGAAGATTTTCTCGGTGTTGATCAGGGGATTCAAGCCATTAAAAGATTTCAAGAAGCGATTATTCGAAAGAAAACGATTCAATTTGAGGAAGGGTACTCTTTTCCGAAGCAGGGTTACAAATCATTCGATATTACACTTGTTCCTCTTGTAGAAGGAGGTTCAGTTGAGAAATTGATTGGGATAGCAAAAGATATTACAGAAAAACGAATGAATGAAGAACACCTTGTTCAATCAGAAAAGCTATCCATTGTTGGTCAACTTGCGGCAGGAATTGCACATGAGTTACGAAATCCACTCACTTCATTGAAAGGTTTTTTGAAATTAATTCAATTCAGAAATACGGATAAAGACATTGATCGCTATGTACAAGTGATGGATTCAGAATTTCATCGGATTGAGCAAATCATTGATGAATTTCTAATTCTAGCAAAACCAACAAAAACCAATTTTCAAAACAACCGTATTGATCTTATATTAGATGAAGTTATTGAATTACTAAGCGGTCAAGCTAACATGAAAAGCATTATTTTACAAAAGGAATATGCTTCTTCTCTCTCTCCTATTTATAGTGAAAGTAACCAACTAAAGCAGGTTTTTATTAACCTGCTTAAAAATGCGATGGACGCAATTGGTGAAGAAGGAGAAATTATTATCAAAGCTACGGAACGAAAGGAACACATACAGATTCAAGTAATTGATAATGGTAGTGGCATCGCTGATGAAGAACTTGAAAAACTTGGCTCACCTTTTTTCACTACGAAAAAGAACGGAACAGGACTTGGACTGACAATTTGCAAGAGAATTGTCAAAAAACATAAAGGCACTTTTACTATTGAAAGCAACGAAGGGAAAGGAACAATCGTTACATTAAACTTTCCAAAGATCTATAGCACCTAACCCCTTTTATTCAGGGGCTTGTGTATAGATCTTTTCGTTAACTTTTTCTTCTAACCACTGTTTAATCTTTTTTATCGTTTCTTCAGGTCTTTGCCAGTGTAGGACATGTCCCGTTTCAGGAATAGCACTTACCTTACAATGAGTACCCAGCTCCTCCTGCATTCTAGCTGCTGCCTGACGTCTTATCGTTTCTCCATCCTCAGGAAGGGTTGCTCTTATAAGATAGGTTGGCGCCTGTACCTGATGGAAAACGTCGCTACAAGACTCAAGATAGAGTGACTTTCCAATCGCTCTTACCGTATTTTCGTTTACCTTCATTGCTACGCCGCCCACCACTTCCTTCATATCCCTGTGAACCATTTGCTCCAATTCATGGCTCCATCTACCTATTTCCTCTTTCTTCTTTTTCTCATACTCTTCTATAGTTGAATAATAACTTTCTGTTATCCACTGTGACATTTGCTTCAGGAATTCCTCTAACGTTATAGAAGGATCTTCTTCAAAAAGGAGATAACCTCCATCAATCATCACAACGCCATTCACCATTTCAGAAAACCGACTACTAAAGTGGAGAGCTAGAGCCGCTCCCCAAGAATGGCCAATCAAATAAACTGGCTGATTGCTTAGTTCAAAACGTACCTTTTCGAGCCATTCGGTTAGAAATTGAAAGGAATAATTTTTTTCTTCATTAAAAGGCTGAGTCTCACCGTGGCCAGGTAAATCAATCGCAAACAAATGAAAATGATCTTGCAAACGATCAGCGATCTCGTTAAACCCAAGCGCATTGTTCGTCAAACCATGAAGTAGGAGAACGGTGGGGTTACGCTGACTTCCCCATTCATAAATGCAGACGTCGAGACCTTCTATTTTCACCTTCATTTTTTTCATAGCACTCAGTCCTTCCATTATGTATGGCTACTTCATTTATTCGACTAGCAGGATTCATTCCCTTTTTCTAGAAGTGAGTGGAGTAAGAAATCATAGGTAATGAGGAGAGCTCCCATGAAAATTAGAAATGCGACAGTAGATGATGCTCTAGCGATAGCAACTGTTCATGTGAATAGCTGGAAGTCGACCTATCAGCAGCTCATTCCAGAAGATTATCTTAATGAACTTGATATTCAAATACGGGAAGCCCGTTGGAAAAAGTTTATTCAAGCTGGCAGCACTATTTTTGTAGCCGTCGATCAAGGAGAAATTATCGGGTTTGCAAACGGTGGGCAAAATAGATCAACATCTTATCACTATGATGGAGAGCTGTATGCGATTTATCTTCTTGAAGAAGCACAGCGAAAAGGGGCAGGAAAAAAGCTATTATGTTCTGTTGCGAAAGAGCTCAAAAACGAATCATACCAATCGATGCTTGTGTGGGTTCTGAACGGAAATCCAGCCGCTAATTTTTATCAACGCTTTTATCCACTTAAAGTGGATGAGAAGGAAACTGAGATTGCAGGTAAAAAGCTTCTAGAAACCGCTTTTGGTTGGCCACATCTAGATGATTTGATTAAAAATTGCACGTAAATACAGAAACAAAAGCGGCCGCGCAACATTTACGGCCGCTTTTGTTTAATTTACACTTTCTTTTTCTTCATAAGGGTGGGCAACCCAGCCTGATGGGTCAATAAATAGACGAACAGCTACAACCTGACGATCATCCATTAATGTAAAGAAATGCGGTGTATCCACCGGAACAGATATTACATCGCCTGGATCTAATTCAACATCAAAATATCCGACGCTTCCTTTGATCACAAATATCCCATGGCCAGCGGTAATTGCTCTTACTTCATCCTCCGTATGGACGTGCACTTGTTCGAATTTCTTCAGAATGGCATCTAGGTCTGGCGTTTCTTCAGAAAGAGCCACCACATCCCAGTTGCCGTATCCATTGCGTTCAGCTAGCGAACGAATTTCTTCATTAAATACAGTTAAAATTTCATTTTTTTGTTCTTCCGTTACAGTGCAATTACCTCTTAATTGTTCAGGGAGTTTTTCTACCTGCCACTGTTCATAAAGAACACCCTCTTGTTGTAGAAATGCACTTACAGCATCCCTTCCCTCAATTACTTCACCTGTATTTCTCACTTTAATAACCGCCATTTTTTCTTCCTCCCTCGCTTAGCTTACTACTGATTGAAAGTTTCTTAATTTAAGATGATAACTAAATAAAAACTCAAATGCTTCGAGATACTTTTTGGCTTCAAAACCATCGCGTCCCCATACCGTAATACCATGATTTTTCATTAATACAGCTTTCGTTTCCTTAGTGATAACATGAACAACATCCTGAGCAAGTAAAGAAAGGTCACTGGAGTTCTCAATGATTGGAACGGTTATTCGATCATTTTGTCCCCAGAGTCCAAACGCTTTTATTAATTCAACACCCTGAAAAGTAACCTCCCCCTCTGTATGAAAAAGTTCAGAAATCACATTGTTATCTACTGTGTGGACGTGCAAACAACATCCTGCATTTGTTTTTTGATAGATGGCCTGATGAACAATTGTTTCAGCAGATGGTTTTAAAGAAGTTTTTTCGATGGCCTGTCCATCACGGTCGACCAATATGAAATCTTCTTCCGTTCGTTTTCTTTTATCTTTCCCACTTGCGGTAACAAGAAACTTTAGCGGCTCCTCACTTACTTTGATCGAGAGATTGCCGCTTGTTCCTGGAAACCAATCACGAGCTGCTAACTCATCTTTGATATCAGCGAGTTCGTTCCAACGTTTCTGTACGAGACTCATCATACCCCTCCTTTTCTTCCGTCAATTTTCGAACGATATCATGGAACGACTCAAACGGAACTGCAGGAATGGACAGTTCTTTACACTTCTTTGCTAAGTAATCTCTTGCAAAGACTTGATCTGCCTGTTTAGCTACCTCTAGATCCGTTATAGAGTCACCGATCACAATTTTTCGGTATGTATCTCCATCAAACTGTTTTAAGATGCCTGGCTTGCAGCATCCGCAATCGTTTGTACAATCACCATCACAAGAGTATGGCCAAGTAATCGTGATCGTTTCGTTCGTAAAATCGCTCCCATTGCAGAAAATGTTCTCTTCTGGGATTTCAAATGGGTTTAGAAGCGGATAGACAAAAAAATCGATTCCTCCGCTTACAACGTAAAGCTGGATTCCTTCTTGTTTTGTATAATGAACAAACTCAGCAAATCCCTGTCTAATCTCGGTTGTGGCTAATAAATAATCAAGCAAATCCTTCTTTCGGCTGGAAGGAATCAAATGAAACATCTGCCCCACGCCTTCCCGAATGGATAGGTTTTGCGCTAAAATATTATCTTTTATTTGCTCCCATTCTTTCGGAGCAAAACGTTTCATTAAGGAAACGATATTATCACTATTTGTAATCGTGCCATCAAAATCACAAAATATAATCGGCTTTTTCATCGAACCACCTCTGTGCTCCCCCACTTTGTAAGTGCCTGGTGAAGTGCCTCACTATTAAGCGATGCCTCTTCGAGAGTTTGATTTGTTAGAACAGCTTCAATCGCAGCTCGGAATGCTTTTCCTCCAGAAGCGGCTCCTCCTGGATGACCGTGCACACCTCCTCCTGCATTAATAACGCAATCCTTTCCAAAGTCCTGAAGTAAAAGCGGAACCAATCCTGGATGGATGCCTGCTGAAGGAACCGGAAATGTCTTATTCAGTTGATTCTCTTCCGTCAGAGCTAGGGCTGTTGCGAGCGCTTCGTTTCGTTCTAACGCCACGCTTCCGTATGGGGAGGGAAAAAGAGAGAAATCAGCACCAGCGGTTCGAAGTAATTTTCCAAGTAACAGGGAATAACTTATGCCATAGGTGCTCGATGCAGCCATAGCCCCTGAAAAAGAAGGGTGAGCCATGATCGGAACCGAGATATCCTTATCCTCAGCAAGAGACTGAAGGACATCTAAACCATATGTAAAAACATTAAACAACAGGGCATCGGCACCTAATTCAACCGCGCGTTTTGCTCGATCTTTCAAAATGTCCGTTCTTCCGGTTAAGTTAACCGCATATCGTGTGCGTTTCCCTGTCACTTCTGACGTCTGATCCAGCACTTTTTTTAAAGCAGGGACGCGCTTTTTAAGAGGCGATAACTCATTTTCAAAAAGAATTTCATCATCCTTTACGAAATCAACTTTACCAAGGGCTTGTGCCTGCATTTGTTGTTCTAACTCATGCAATGGCTTTCCAATCACCCCTTTAAAAATACTCATGACAAGTGGTCGATCATGCACATTTGCAAGTTTGCGGATGCCTTCTATACCATGCGCCGGCCCCGGAAAAGCTTGAAGCAACTCATCCGAAAACTCTAAATCAATGAGTTTAATTTCTCCATCAAGAGAAAGTTTGCCGAAAACGGTTGTTAAAATCGCCGGTAGATCAGCACTGAAATTAATAGCTGGATAGGAGATAACAATGATTCCTTTACCTTCTCTCTCCTCAACCCTAACGACTTCTCCTTTATGTTTTTGTAACTGTTCTTTTTCTAATAACGGTAGATTCGTCCATGTGCCAACGGTTAATCCGAGAGCGATCGATTCGGCACGCTTGGCTAATTGATGATCATTATTTACAAGATAGGTAGCTATAAGACGGCTCATCACGTTCATTCCTTTCAGTCTTTACCTTTCAATTTTCGCTCATCACACAAAAAAGACCCTTCACGAGGAAGAGGTCTTTATCACCATGCTCTTCCTCTTATCTTCCAGCTTTTGCTGCGAGAATTAGCACCGTGTCTTTAAGAAAACTTAAAAATCGGTTGCCGGGCTTCAAAGGGCTCGTCCCTCCACCTCTCTGGATAAGAGTTTGCAATTATTCGTTTTTAGTAATTGATTTGAATTATGCCAGATGCAGGAAATTCTGTCAAACTGTTTTTTAATTTTTCTGAATCAAAAGAGATTAAGAGACTTAATTCGTTCCACCGCTTCTCTAAGCTTATCTTCAGACGTTAATAGCCCCACTCGTACATAGCCCTCACCATATTCACCAAACCCGTTGCCAGGTGCGACAACAATTTGGACGTTTTCAAGTAAGTAATCTGCAAAGCTTTCTGAAGTAAAGGATTCAGGTACTTTCAACCAGGCGAAAAACGATCCCGCAGGAGAAGTGACATTCCAGCCAATGTCATGGAGTCCTTGAATGAGAACATTTCGTCTCGACTCATACGTATCGCGAAGGTCTTCTACACACTGCTGCGATCCAAGCAAAGCTTCAGCCGCGGCTTCTTGCACCGCACTAAATAGACTAACGTAAAAATGATCCTGAAGGAGATTAATGCTCTCAACAACAGATTGATTTCCGACTGCAAATCCTACACGCCATCCCGCCATATTATATGTTTTTGAAAGGGTATAGATTTCAATTCCATTGTCTTTAGCACCCTCTGTTTCCAAAAAGCTAATCGGTCGCTCTCCATCAAACCCGATCGCACCGTAAGCGAAATCATGCACAACACAAATATCATTCGTCTCTGCAAAACGGACTGTTTCCTCAAAAAAGCGCTTCGTTGCAACAGCTGCAGTTGGGTTGTTTGGGTAATTTAAAAACATCATTTTCGCTTTTTTTAACGAATCCTTTGGAATCGCATCATAGTCTGGTAAGAAATGATTCTTCTCAAGCAACGGCATCATTTGCATATCTGCTTCAGCCATCGCGACACCTGACCAATAATCGGGATAACCCGGGTCTGGAACGAGTGCCACATCACCTTTATTTAGTAAACATTGACTGACCTCGACAAGGCCTGCTTTTCCACCGAAAAGAACGGCAACTTCCTTCTCTGGATCAAGCTTCACTCCAAATTCTCGCTCATAGAAATCAGCAGCCGCCTGCTTTAAAAAAGGCTGTCCTCGAAATGGCGGATATTTGTGATAGGCAGGGTTTTCAGCTGCCTTCTGCAAGGACTTGATAATATGATCAGGTGTTGGCTGATCAGGATTTCCCTGTCCAAGATTAATGATGTCATAACCCGCCTCCACATAGCGGTTCACTTTTCCAGCAAGCTTCGCAAAAAATTGTTCCGGTAACCGTTTAAGCGCATCCGAAGTTTGAAATTGTTTCAAAGAATCACATCCTGTTAAAATTTTCGTGAAATTCTAGTAAGTTATGTTATCTTGGATACACAATCATGTAAAGCTTATTTTGTAAGCGAGGAGGAGAAAACAATGAAAAAGATCGCTCTGTTGCAGTTTGATATTGCTTTTGGAAATCCGGAAGAAAATTTCTCTAAAGTTGAAGAGCTTGTTTCTAAGGCTGTTCACGACAAACCAGATATTATCGTTTTACCAGAATTGTGGTCGACGGGCTATGATTTATCGCGACTTGATGAAATTGGAGACACAAATGCAGAAAAGTCCATCGCTTTTCTTTCAAAGTTGGCCAAAAAGAATAAGGTGAGTATCGTAGGTGGCTCAATTGCAAAGCAACACAATGATCATGTTACGAATACGATGCTCGTTTTCAATCGAGATGGGCAGCTTATCCATGAGTATAGCAAAGCCCATCTATTTCGGTTGATGAATGAAGAGAAATACCTCGTATCAGGAAATGAGAAAAGCCACTTCACACTTGAAGAACTCCCAAGTGCCGGATTCATCTGTTATGATATTCGCTTTCCAGAGTGGCTTCGCCTTCATGCCATTGAAGGCGCACAAGTTTTGTTCGTTCCAGCCGAATGGCCGAAACAGCGTACGGATCATTGGCGAGCATTACTTATTAGCCGCGCTATTGAAAACCAATGTTACGTGATTGCTTGTAATCGTGTAGGAGCAGATCCAGACAATGCGTTTGGCGGACATTCTTTAATCATTGATCCGTGGGGAACGATTATCTCAGAAGCAGGCGAAGAGGAAACGATCTTAACAGGCTTGATTGATGAGGAAGAAATACCATCAATCCGAAGTCGTATCCCAATCTTTGAAGATCGACGTCCAGATATTTATAAATAAAATTCAAAATATTATTGACAAATGCATCTATTCCTCTGTAACATACATTTCAAGCGAAAAAATTGTAAATTAATTTCATAAACTTTCTCTTATCAAGAGCAGGCTGAGGGATTTGGCCCTATGACGCCCAGCAACCGACCTATTCTTAAGTACATCTTTACAGGATGGCTTAGATGGCACGGTGCTACTTCCAACAGGATGTTATTTATCCTGGAAGATAAGAGGTGTGAAGGATATCTGTCTTCAAGCCTCTTTCTTCGGAAAGAGGCTTTTTTTATGTCTTTTAATCACGAATCATTCTGTACATCATCCATTAATATTTGAAAGGGGACTTACACATGTCTTTTCAAGTTAAGTCGGGATATACACCATTTACACTAGAAAGCGTTGTTCACTTTTTAGTGCATCACAATTTTATCGATCCCTCCTCCCCCCTTCTCGTAAAGGAAATCGGGGATGGCAATTTAAACTATGTTTTCCATGTTCAAAACAAAGCAACAGAGGAATCGTGGATCGTCAAACAAGCTTTGCCTTATGCCAAGGTTGTTGGTGAATCCTGGCCACTGACACTTGACCGGTCGAGAATTGAAAGCGAGGCCCTTATACAAGCTCATTCGCTTGTTCCTGAATTTTCCCCAGTTGTTTATTTGCATGACTCAGAAAAAGCAGCAACAGTGATGGAAGATTTATCATCGCATACGATTTTGCGCAAAGGACTTATTGAAGGACGTGTCTATCCTGAGCTCGCAAGAAATGTCGGGACTTACCTCGCTCACACGCTCTTTTTTACCTCTGACTACGGTCTTGGTTCTGCAAAAAAGAAAGAGCTTGCTAAACGGTTTAGCAATCCAGATTTATGCGGGATCACGGAAAGTCTCGTCTTTTCAGACCCCTTTTATAATGCTGAAAGCAACTCATTTACGGAAGAGCTTCGACCAGATGTTGAAATTTTGTGGGAAGATCAAGACTTCCTAACTGAAGTTGCTTCGCTTAAACATTCCTTTTTAACAAAAGGAGAAGCGTTAATACACGGGGATTTACATACAGGTAGCCTCTTCGTAACGGAGGGTTCAACAAAAGTAATCGATCCTGAATTTGCTTTCTATGGCCCAGCGGGATTTGATGTTGGAGCTTTTATTGCCAATATTACGCTTAGCATTCTCTCCCAGGAAGCCCATCGAACCGACGAAGAAAAAGACGGATATCTAGCCTATCTCTTTGGTGTTATCACTGAAGTTTGGACCGTATTTGACTCTACGTTCCGCTCCCTTTGGGACACCTACCTTTCAGAAGATAACCGCTATTCCAGAGGTTATCTCAATACTCATCTTCAGTCTATTTTTGTCGATAGTATTGGTTTTGCAGGTTGTAAAATCATCCGAAGAACGATTGGACTTGCTCATGTAGAAGAAATTGAGACGATTACTGATCCAGAAGTAAAACTGGCTGTGGAAAGAAGAGCTTTAACACTTGGAAAAAAACTCATTTTCAATCGAAAGAACATCGATTCGATTGAAAATTACATTGAAATGATTAAGGAGGTCGTTTAAATGGCTGTCATCTCATCTCTTCAGTGGAAAGGAGATCATCTCTTACTGCTTGATCAGCGCAAGTTACCACATCAAGAAAGCTATCTCAAACAGACGGCGATCGAAGATGTTTGGAATAGCATATCTTCCCTCGTCGTGCGCGGTGCACCAGCGATTGGAATTGCGGCTTCGTATGGTCTTGTTCTCTGGAGTCAACACGCAGAAACAACCGAACCATCAACTTTTAAAGCAGAGTTACTTAAGCAAGGAGAATACCTCTCATCTTCTCGCCCAACTGCCGTGAATCTCTCGTGGGCGATTAATCGCATTGTTCGAGTGACTCTTCCTTTATCAACTGTCGAAAAAATGAAAGACGCGATTCTTCACGAAGCGTTACTTATCCATAAAGAAGATGAACTTGTCTGTCAACGTATCGGAGAACACGGACTTAAACTATTGAAGGATGGAGATACCATTCTCACCCACTGCAACGCAGGCGGAATTGCAACAGCAAAATATGGCACGGCCCTTGCTCCGCTCCACTTGGCTAAGCAAAACGGCCTCACGATTTCCGCGATTGCAACGGAAACGAGACCCGTTCTCCAGGGTGCTCGACTAACCGCATGGGAACTTGAACGTGCCGGTATCGACGTAACGCTTATTACGGATAGCATGGCGGCGCACGTCTTAAAAACAAAGAAAATCGCTGCGGTAATAGTCGGTGCGGATCGAATTGCAGCCAACGGAGACACAGCTAACAAAATCGGCACGCTCGGCCTTGCTCATATCGCTCAGGCTTACAATGTTCCCTTTTATATTGCAGCACCCATCTCAACGATTGACTATTCGATTCCTAATGGAGATGCCATTCCGATTGAGGAGCGTGATTCTAAAGAAATCACACACTATCAGGGAGAGCGCATCGCGGCTGAAAATATTGAGATTTTCAATCCTGCATTTGACGTAACGCCACATCGCTTAATCAAAGGAATCATTACAGAACACGGCATCATTCGAACACCGTACGAGGAAAACCTTGCTCATCTTGCTTTACCAGATATTGAAAATACGGAGGTACATTCATGAAACGCTTAGGACTTATGTTATCCATTCTTCTTCTCTTCGTTCTTGCCGCATGCACAAGTGAGCAAGATGCTGTAAGTGAACCTGAAGCAAGTAATAATGAAACAAATGAGACTGCCTCAAAAACGCAAAACGAAACATCTCAAACTTCATCTGACATTCCAGAAGAGGTGCAAAAACCGATAAAAATTGCTGCGATTATGCAAGCTTCTCTTGGAACATTCTCTTCCCAGTATGTCAAAGGGGTTGAAGATCAGGTTGAAAAGTTTGGAGGAAGTGTCCAGGTTTATAATGCCGATAATGACCTTTCAAAGATGGCGACACATCTTGATACAGCGATCAATCAGAATGTCGATGCCATCTTAATCGACCACGGACGAGCAGACGCACTGGAACCAGGAGTGGAAAAAGCAGTAGAGAAAGGGATTCCTGTTGTCGTTTTTGATAGTGATATTAATGTCCCAGGCGTTACCGTCATCGATCAGGATGATTATAGCCTTGCGTGGGACACGCTGAAAACACTTGCTCAAGACCTTAACGGCGAAGGCAATATTGTGTACGTTTGGGTAGGTGGATTTGCACCGATGGAACGACGAAATGTCATCTATGAGGCATTCCAGGAGCGCTATCCAGGAATTAAGGAAATCGCTAAATTCGGAACGGCAAGCGCTAATACAGCTCTTGATACCCAGACACAAATGGAAACGATTCTAAAGCAATACCCAAACAAAGGAGACATTGACGCTGTATTTGCTCCATGGGATGAATTTGCTAAAGGCGCGACTCGAGCGATCGAGCAAGCAGGCAGAGACGAAATCAAGGTTTATGGCATTGATATGAGTGATGAAGACCTCCAAATGATGCAGAAGGAAAATAGCCCTTGGCTATCATCAGCTGCAACTGATCCAGCTGAAGTTGGACGTGTTCAAGTTCGGTTTGCTTATCAAAAAATCGCTGGAGAAGATACACCTGACATCTTTTCACTTGATCCTCATCTTGTAAAGCAGTCCGATTTACCTGAAGAAACGATCTCCATGGATAAGCTTGGGGAATACGTTGAGGGGTGGGGTTCATCTGACGCTGCCACATCACCATGGATGGAAAAACTCGTTGAAAAGGGAAACGCTAAATGAATCAATTAACGATTCATAATATATCTAAATCATTTGGCAGTACGACTGTATTAAAAAACGTATCTCTCACGATTCATGCCGGTGAGGTACACGCCTTACTAGGTACAAACGGAGCAGGAAAAAGTACACTTATGAAAATTGTCTGTGGGGACTATGAACGGGACAGCGGTTCAATTTCATATAACGGGCAACCCTTATCAATTCGAACTCCTTCTGATGCCAAAAAAGCAGGCATTGGCATCGTTGTACAAGAAGTGGATACGGCTCTCTTTCCTGCCCTTTCGGTAGCAGAAAATATTTGGGCTGATTCCTTAAATCAATCTCCCTTTAAACTTTACTCTTCTAAAAAAGAGCGCAAAAAAACAAAGCAATTACTAGCGACACTCGGGATACCTTTGAATCCAGATAAGCTTGCTTCCGATTGTACACTCTCGGAAAAACAACTGATTCTGATTGCTCGTGCAATGGCTCATGATGTTCAATACTTAATCCTTGATGAACCTACCGCGCCACTGAGCATAGAAGAAACACAACTCTTATTTCACCTTATAAACAAGTTAAAAAAGAAAGGTGTCGGTATTATCTATATTTCTCACCGTATGCCTGAAATAGAAGAAATAAGCGACCGATTTACGATTTTACGTGATGGTAAAGTTCACCTCACAACTGAGACAAAAGCGGTATCAGCCGATGAGATTATTACCAATATGCTTGGTTCAGCGATTGGAAATAAGAAAGAACGAAAAAGACAAGTATCAAACCACACGTTATTTCGAGCTGAGAATGTGCATGTTCCAGAAACCGGAAAAAATATCAATTTGGAATTAAATCATGGAGAAATCATTGGCGTCGCAGGACTTGTAGGTGCGGGTAAATCCGAAACCGCCTTAGCCTTATTTGGCGCCTCAAAGCCTCAAAAAGGGAAGATTCATCTTCATAATCGCACGTATCGTTTTCGCTCTCCTAGTGACGCCATTGATGCGGGTGTTTGCCTTATACCTGAAGAAAGAAGAAAAACGGGAATTTTACTGGATTTTTCGTTATCAGATAATTTGACGCTTCCTTCATTACGCCGTCACTCAAAAAATGGCTTACTTAACCGTAAGAAAGAAGAAAACTATGCGTCCAACCAAATCAATCAGCTTGGTATAAAAGCTTCTTCCACTCGGCAACCGATTCATCACCTGAGTGGAGGAAATCAACAAAAGGCGGCGATCGGAAAGTGGTTAGATGCTGATCGAAACGTATTTCTATTTGATGAACCTACTAAAGGCATCGACATTAAAGCTAAAACTGAGGTATTGTCTCTCATAAAGCATCTCGCTGATGAAGGAAAAGGGATTCTCTATTTTTCCAGTGAAATCGATGAGCTTTTGGAGATATCCGATAAAATCCTTGTCATGTACGACGGAGAAATCACAGCGACCTTAACTGGTGATAACATGAATCAATCAGCCATTATGCAAGCAGCAACAGGAGGTACAACAATTGAAATCAGCAGCTGAATTAGCACATACACAGAAACAAAATGCTCTCGTCACACCTTTTAAAAATAAAATAGTTCATTTTTTTGTGAAATACGGCACACTGCTCGTAATATTAGCGCTTATTGTAAGTTTCACCTTGTTGAACGATCGGTTTCTAACCTATAGTAATTTCGCTGATATACTTCGATCCATCTCGATTGTTACGCTTGTTGCTCTCGGGGTAACGTTTACACTTATTGTAGGAGGATTTGACCTTTCAGTTGGATCGACAGTTAGTTTAGCAACCATTGCAAGTGGTGCCTCCCTCGTATGGTATAGACAGGAGCTCCTTGTCGCCCTTCTTATCCCGATCCTTTTAGGAATAGTCATTGGATTGATCAACGCATTCATTACGATCAAAATTAGAATCCCTGATCTTCTTGCAACACTTGCTGTCATGTATATTGTAAATGGTATTCAATTAACTTACACAAAAGGCTTTTCAATCTACAATAATATGCCAATGGATGACGGTACAACGGCACCAGGCAAGTTTATCCCCTCTTTTCTCTTTATTGGACAAGGGGAAATAGCAGGCGTCCCGTTCCCCGCTATTTTTATGATTTTTTGTGTCATATTGGTTCACCTTTTCCTTACGTATACGCGTGCTGGTCGATTGCTTTATATGACAGGAAGTAATCGCGAAGCAGCAAGGCTTTCAGGAGTTGCTGTGCAGCGATACCGTACACTCGCTTATGTGTTAAGCGGTCTATTTGCTAGTATTGCTGGCATTGTACTCGCATCTCGTATTGGTACAGGCCAGGTTTCTGCTGGCGCCCCACTTCTAATGGACGGTGTGGCTGCAGCATTAATTGGCTATTCTGTACTCGGTGCTGGTAAACCAAACGCACTCGGTACTTTTGTAGGGGCTGTCTTGATCGGCATTCTTCTCAATGGATTAACGATGTTAAATGTTCCTTACTATGCTCAGGATATTATTAAAGGGACCATTTTAATAGGGGCACTCGCCTTTACGTTCTATCAAAACAAGCGCGAAATTAAAATGTAAAAAAAAGCGATGCAGCTGCATCGCTTTTTACCAATTCAAGGGATAATTCCCTATAGGAAGACTCGTTTCTCCTGAAAAATAATGTTCGTGCTTTTCCCTTGACACCGTTTCTCCGCTAAACTTATGATAATGACCACCCTTTGCTAATAAAATGGGTGGTCCAGAATCTACGCTATAGCGATGTTGATGGCCCTTCTCCTCTATGGTTATCCCTTCAATTCGATGAACATGTTGATCAAAAGAGCTGCCGTTTATAGGAAAACTGAATCCTAAAATCTGAAAATGATGATGATTAAACCGCTCTTCTATATTCCCTCTAAAATAATGAGCATGAGCTTCTGGTAATCCAAATCCCTTAAACAAAATTCCTCCTCCTTTCTTTTCACCTAACATGTATGCAACCCTAACGCTTACATGACTCTTTTATTCGAATAGGGGGAAAAGCTTATAAGCAGAAAAGACAAAGGAAATCCATACTAAAGCGCGAATACCATACATAGATCATACAACCTTAGCTAAAGAGAGGTGACTTATGTCTTCTTTCCACATTTATGGACATAGAGGTTCTTCAGGAACACATCCTGAAAATACCCTTCTATCATTTCAGGCGGCTCATAAAGCTGGTGCTCAAGGAATCGAGCTCGATGTTCAATTAACGAAAGACCTTGTACCTGTTGTAATTCATGATGAACGACTAGAGCGAACGACAAATGGTATTGGTTTTGTAAAAGACTTCCTATACGAAGATTTAGTTCGACTAGACGCCGGTCACTCTTTCTCAAGTCGCTTCCAGGGAAACTCTATACCTTCTCTAAAAAGCGTTTTAGAATGGATTACTTCCACCTCCCTTATGTTGAATATAGAGCTAAAAAATGGTCGATTTCCTTATGACCACTTAGAAACAAAGGTACTTGAATTGCTGACACATTATCATCTTTATGATCGAACCATTATCTCTTCCTTTAATCACTATAGTATTCAGCGTCTCACTCAAAATGGCTGCAAAGTTGAAACCGCCATTCTACTCATGGAGAAGTTAGTTGAGCCGTGGGATTATCTTCAACAAGTTGGTGCCAACAGTATCCACATTGAGTGTGGTGCGATTGATGAGTATTTTATAACTAATACACATAAGCGTGGTATCCCTGTTCGTGCTTTTACTGTCAATGATCCTTATCAAATAGCTGCGCTCAAAAAAGCGGGATGTTCCGCAATATTTACTGATTTTCCTTTAGTTGCGATGCAGTCCATTTAACTCCCTTCTTTAAAAAGGGCGTTTGCCTATGTCCCCAATCTTACTCTTCCACATACGTTAGTAAGGAAGCGACACATATTGACGGGAGGAACGAGACGATGAGTGGATATGGATACGGTCAAGGTTTCGCGTTAATCGTAGTTTTGTTTATTCTTTTGATTATCATTGGTGCATCTTATATTTATTAAAAAAAAAAAGACTTCCGCAATAATAAGCGGAAGTCTTTTTCATATTTGGGGGAATTAACAATCTCACTAAATTAAAGAGTAGTATTTGGAGATGTCTTCGGGTTCACTGTTGTGCTACCAGGTGTACGCGTTTCACTGCCAGGAATGTTTGTTGGCTCGTATTCATTTTCATTCGAATCTGTTACTTCCTGACCAGCATCCTTCACTTTACTTCCAATATCCTTTAGATCTTCACTTGCTTCTCTTGCTGAAGAAAGGACTTCAGTTGAATCTTCTTTCACTTGATTCACCTGGTCTACCACATCATCATTCACCTTTTCATAGAGGGATTGAGCATCATTCATTGCTTCTTTTAAAACAGAAGAAGCTGATTGAATCCGATCCATCCAGTCGTCTTTCACTTCGCTCGGATTTTCTTTCACACGAGTATAAAATCCTTTTGAAGAGTCCTTGAACGTGCCTGCTGATGATCTCACTTTATTTCTAGTAGTTGAATCAAGCATCGCTACCGCGCCACCTACAATAGCACCTACCAAAATACCTTTTACAAGCTTACCATTCTTTTCATTATTTACAGTCGTAGTCGTTGTTTGCATGATTATTCCTCCTATTATCTTTCTTAGTTTGCTTAGCTATTTTTTTACTTTCCCTTTATGTTAAAAGCTAAACTAATAAATTTGGCCTGAACTTCCAACTTCGCATTGGAAAGTTCCTCTGTTATAATAGACAACGTTGAATGACAGCAGTTCGTAACCTTCCTGCTTCATCAAAACTAAAGGAGGATTATTAATGAATAGTATGGATAAAGCTTGGCTACCCTCTTCTGGTCCGATGCCTCGCCCAGAGAGTGTGGAACAAGCAAGAGAAGTGATAAAAAACGAATCATTCGATGCACCGAACGTACAAGAAATTACGTTTAATGCACTTGAATTTACAGCGGTTTGCCCTAAAACAGGACAACCTGACTTTGGTCGAGTTGAGATTTCTTACGTACCTTACGAGAAATGCATCGAGTCTAAATCTCTGAAATTTTATCTCTGGTCTTATCGTGACGAAGGAAGCTTCTGCGAGACGCTCGCTGCACGTATTGCAGACGATGTTGTATATGCAATTGACCCTTTAAAAGTAACCATTACGGTTTATCAATCAGCACGTGGCGGTATCGAACTTAAAACGACAGCCATTCGTGAGAAAGCAACGCAATAAAATGAAAAATCAATTCATCGACCGAAATCTTGTCCTGTTTAATGTTCTGTTTGCGACCTCGATAGTGATCGCAAACGTCCTAGCAGGAAAAGTGGTGATGATCGGAAGCTTTGTCATCCCAGCGGCCGTTGTGATGTATGCCTTTTCGTTTCTTTTTACAGATATTATTCACGAAAAATACGGTAAAGAAGAAGCGAAACGAACGGTTCAGTACGGCTTTATCGCTCAGATTTTCGCAAGTATCATGATCTATCTTGGTATGCTTCTTCCAGTAGCACCATTCGCAGCCGATACACAGGCTGCTTATGAAATATTACTAGGTCAAAACTACCGGTTTGTTCTAGCAAGTCTTGCTGCGTACCTCGTGTCTCAACATGTTGATGTCTATGTCTTCTCTCTGTTAAAGAAGCGAACTTCTGACAGGCATAAATGGCTACGTAATAATGTAAGTACATTTACTTCTCAGCTTTTAGATACAACTATTTTTATTACAATTGCCTTTGCAGGGACTGTTCCTAACCTATGGGTGATGGTCCTCTCTCAATTTGTCATTAAAATGGCTCTAGCTCTTTTAGACACGCCAGTTTTTTATCTTCTTACAAGATTGACTGATACAAAACAGCAAGTTAACAACCAAAACCCCCTGGATGCATAATCCAGAGGGTTTTTCGTTTACAATCCATTTTGATTCGCTAATGTCATTGTTACGGTTTGCTGTTGTCCATCACGATAGAACGTTACTTCCATTTTGTCCCCAACTTCTTTATTCGAGTATAAATACTTCCGTAGAGCTGCTGAATCTTTTACTTCTGTATCATCCAGCTTAACAACTACGTCCCCTTCTTTTAAACCCGCTTCCGAAGCAGGTGAGTTAGGTGCAATTCCCATTAATACGACTCCACTTTCTACATCTTCCGGAAGATTAAGCGTGCCAGTCCAATATTGCGTTGGTACTTCTGCTAATGAAGCAGGCGTTACACCCATTACAGGACGTTTCACTTCCCCAGTCATTTCAAGCTGCTCAATGATTGGCTGTGCATCCTCAATTGGAATCGCAAATCCAATACCTTCTACTGTTTCTTCGGCAATTTTTGAAGAGTTAATCCCGATCAACTGCCCTTTTATATTAATTAATGCACCACCGCTATTGCCGGGATTAATAGATGCATCCGTTTGAATCACATCTGCTTCGTAATCAGGCTGTCCATTTTGATCAAGATCCACGGGAATGGTGCGACTTGGGTTACTAATAATTCCCTGTGTTACAGACCCTTCGAGGAAACCTAATGGATTACCGACTGCAATGGCTGGTTCTCCAGTTTGAAGATTTGATGAGGAACCAAGTTCTGCGACGGCCTCGACATCTTTTGCATCAATTTCTAAAACAGCTAAATCCATTAATGCATCTGTTCCAAGTACCTTTGCTTCAGCCTTTTTTTCATTACTTAACGTTACTTCTACCGAAGAGGCGCCTTCGACTACGTGATTATTTGTCACAACATAGGCCTTACCACCTTCATTCTTATAAATCACTCCAGACCCAGACGATGCTGCTTGCCCTGATTGACCCGAAGGATCTTCTAAAGAAAAACCACCGCTCTGATAGCTTGTTATACTAACTACTGCATCCTGTGCCTTTTGTACAGCTGAAGTAATATCAGAGGACACGTTATAAGCCACATTCGAGGTTTCTACATTTCCGCTAGCTGTTACCGCGTCTTGATTCGTTGATGGCTGGTCTATGTTAGAGACATAAGGCGCAGCAACAAGCATGATCGATGCTCCTACAATGGCGCCAAACGTACTTGGAAGAAACCAGTTCCTTCCACTTTTTGTTTGTTTCATTCTTGTTTCATTATTATCATAGTAACCCATGAATCGGTCACCCTTTCTCCCCTTTGATTTGTTTATAGTCTTATTTTAACGAGAGGTGACGGTGATTTCGCAAATATGTGATAGTTTTGATATTGTTTGATATTTCACGTCATTTCATAATGTCATTACCCTGATTAGTTGATCCATTAACACCTGAGTCTGCTGAGTGAAGAGGAAATTTTAGAATAAGGTGGGCAGTTTTTTTATCAACTACAAAAAAACCCTGCATCGGCAGGGTTTTACATATATTCATTATCTTTTATAAACTTTTCTTCATCAATTTTGTTTTTTAGGAGATGCGGTTCTACTGTTAATTTAGATAAACCAATGCGGTTCATCACGTTGTTCATCTCTTCTTTACCCTCATTACTTTCCTTCTCTGGAAAAGCCCAGCTAACGAGAGCACTAGCCATTTCAATGGCGTATCCTTTATTGCGATAGTCAGGAATTAAATGATACCCAACTTCAAGATTGTTTGTCGCTTCTAAATTGTTATATCCCATCGTACCAATGACTTTTTCATCTGAAGTATGAATTAATATTCCTTCCCATCTATGGCTTGAAATAGTGCCATCAGTTAGATGAAAAGGTAAAAATTGTTCAAACTGAACGTTATTAAATTCTACCGGTACTTCGACATGCAAAAGCTTTTCTAGTTCCTTCTTATTTGTCATTGCTTTGATCAAATCTAAAGAGAAAGGAATGATGGTCAGACGATCGGTCTGAAGATAAGGCATTTTCTCTCAAAAGTCCTCCTTGTGAGTTTATTTCATGTGGTTGAAAATGACTTTTTACACTATACCTTATTGCTTTACTTACTGTAAACCATACCCCGTACAATCAATAATAAACGAAATCTTCTCATTATTACGCTTGCTTTGTCCAGCTTAATAATAGGATATGCACTTCATAAGAAAAAGCTGCTACAAATGTAACAGCTTAATGTGTTCTTTTTGAATCTTTCACAACTTCCTCTTCTTCAAATTCAGCAAGACCATTATTCAATAGCTCTTTATACTTTCCAGCTATTTCTCCCGAAATGATTTCTTCTTGTTCTAGTTGGTTGATCTTATCATACTGAGCGTAAAGTGAGTGCTTTCTTAACGTTATGAGCTGACTTCTCTTAAGCTCCGGATACTCCTTTAACAAGGTGTCAAGTTCTCGGTGACTTTTATCAATTTCACCCTGGTAACGATTTAGCAATTCCGAATAGACTGGTTCAGGTACGAAGAGCTGCGTCTTTACTTTCTTAATCTCTGCTACTCCCGCTTCATAACGATGCAAATTAGCAACGATATCTTCATACTCTTTTGATCCGCTGTGCTTTGCTCTTAAGCCAAAATAGCTAATAAGCGGCTTAATCGTTAACCCTTGTATCACTAAAGAAAATAACACAATGCTGAAGGTAAGAATTAACACCGTATCTCGTCCGTCAAAATCGCCTGGTAAGCTAAGAACAAGAGCTATCGATAAAGAACCTTTTAAACCTCCCCAGTTAAGAACATGTCTCCATGACCATTGAAGGCCCTTGACGAATAGCGTACTGCCATAAACCGCAATACTTCTTCCAATAAGCACGATTAGTAGCGCAAGACCAATTGTTCCCCACTGATCAGAGAAGTTGATACGTGTAATCTCTAGACCAACCATGAGAAACACAATTGAATTCGCTAGCAATGCAGCTACGTCCCAAAAGTTATTAATATTTAATCGGGTAGTTGGACTCATACCTACTCTTGAGCCAAAGTTACCAAACGTTAATGCTGCTACAACGACGGCAATAACACCGGAAACATGAATGCTTTCTGCAGTTAAATAAGAACCGTAGAAAAGAAGGATACTAAAAATAATCTCAAGTGGATAGTCATCAAAGTACTTCGTAAGGATGGAAATGGCATAGCCTAAACCACCACCGACCAGTAATCCACCCGCTACAACTTTTACAAATTCAAAAGCACCGCTCGTTAGTCCTCCCCAGCCCATATCGAGATAGGCTAGAAGAGAAAAAGCAGATATTTTAAACAGTACAACCGCAAGCCCATCATTAAACAAACTTTCTCCTTCTATAACTGTTGAAAGCTTGTGATTTACTCCCATACTTTTAAAAATCGATAATACACTAACGGGATCAGTCGCACTCATTAATGCCGCAAATACGAATGCTACGGGAATTGATAATCCTAGTAGAAAATGGGTAGAAAACCCAATCACTAGAAAAGAAAGAAAGGTTCCCCCAAAAGCAAGAGCGAGGATCGGCTTTTTGTTTTGATTTAAATGTTCAAAAGGTAATTTCAAAGCGGCCTCGCCTAGAAGCGCTGGAAGGAAAATCGTTAAAATAACGAAATTAAAAACGTCTCCCTCAGTAATAAACATTTTAAGCGGCTCAAGTACCGGAATGTTAAATAATCCAATTAACGTTCCAATGATGACGAGCGCTATGGGATATGGTTGCTTTAGCTTTTTTGCAATAGCCGTAATACCAGCCGCAATCATCGTAAGAATAAGTCCAAGTTCAAATATGTGATGCATATCTAAATGTTCCATTTTGCGCCTCCGATCCTTAATCTGCTTTCATTATAACCATTATCAAACAAAATTGGGAAATAACTCAATCACTTATAAAGCAACAATAGTTTCTCTCCCCCTACAACACTCTCTTCTTTTCCCTTCTTACTATTTCCATCATTCGATCGTTCATCCTACCTACCCTACCCTCTTTCCTTTAGAACAAAGCAAAAAAAAGAAGAGTTCTGCTTGAACTCTTCTTTCAATCATTTAGTTGACGCCGACTTGATTCCAGGCGTTTGCTACTGAATTATATGTCGAACCTGTTCCATAAAGGTCAGTAGTCGCTTGAAGTAACGCCGAACGTGCTGCACTAAAGTTCGTTGTAGGTGTCATATAAAGACTTAATGCGCGGTAGTAAATTTTCTCGGCTTTTGTTTTCCCGATACTTTGAATCGTTAAATAAGCTGCTTTATTTGGAATCCCACTATTTGTATGCACACCACCATTATCTGAGGAAGTATAATAGTAGTCATCCATATGTGACGGTTGTCCATATGCTTCTGGATTTGATAAGCTTCTTAGCGCATCCCCTGACTTGTTAGGTGTGTAGACATCTTCACCCATAAGGAAATCTCCAGGTTCAACGAAATAACCAAAGACATCCGACATTGATTCGTTAAGTGCCCCTGATTGATTTTGATATCGAAGACCTGCAGTTCTTTCAGTCACCGCATGAGTAATTTCGTGTGCGACAACATCAAGGGCTCCTGACAGTGGTGCGAAAACTGACCCATCACCATCGCCATATACCATTTGTGAACCATTCCAGAAGGCGTTGTTATAATTCGAGCCATAATGTACGGTTGATCGAATCGTTGCTCCATTATTATTAAAGCTATTGCGATTATGTGCATTCTTATAATAGTCATACACGACTCCGGCATTATAATGGGCATCAACTTCAGCACCTTGAGAGCTAGAGGTAAACGCATTGTTACTATCTACCGCATAGCTTCCCGGAAGTGACGTTCCATTATTAGCCGTTCTCGTTTCAATAACGCCGCTCATTGGCTTTGTTGTGTCATAAAGATAATACGTGCCATTTGAGTAGTAAGTATTGAGAGACTTATAGTTTCCGAGAATGCCATAGCCATATCCTGTTTCTGCACCGTCAGCAACTGCATTATAAGCATCTACAACCGAGCCATCCCGAGCGTCAACATAGACCTGCCAGTTTGCTGGATACGGATCAATAAACTGAAGCTGCACTTTATAAGTCAGATAATATTCGTTATCTTTCTCATAAACGACCTGTTCACTTTTCTCTACCATATCAGAGACATCGGACTTTCGAACAAAGCTCGGCTCATCAGTAACGACGTTTTGAGGTTTTACATCAATATGTTCCCATGCTTTTTTAACTGCATCTTTTTCTGAAAGCTTTGCTTCTGAACTTCCTTTATAATTCTGAGCAGCTTCTGGATGAAGGTTACCATTCACTGCTGTTACTTCGCCGTTTTCATCCGTATGTACGATGAATTTTGCGCTGTCGATTTCAACACCCTTAACTGTTTGAACGTACTCATAGTGTGTCATGCCTAATTCATCGGTTGTTTCATTTACTAGCTTTAGATCTTGTGTCTTTACTTTAAAAAGAGATTCATTCGACTTAAGGTATGATTTCACTGCCTTTTCTGTTTTGACGCTTTTTTCGGATAGTTTACCAGATAAAAATGATGGTACCTTACGCTCTTTTTCCCAATCTTGTTTCACGATCTCCATTTTTTCAAGAGCTTGTTTCTGCTCCGCATTTAAATCTTTAGTAGAAGCGGCTGAAGCAGAAGGAAGGGCAGATCCAAATGCTAAGCCAGTTGCAAGAACAACAGCAATTCCTTTTTTCATTTCTTTTCCTCCATTTCGGAATAATTAGAATTTTTGGTACATTTGTAGATTATCACAGTATTTTAAGGATTTGTATTGGGAAATATGGAGGAAAACATGAGTTTATTCGCTGTTTTTAGAGATTCAATTTCCCAATAACATCTTACGGAACGTCATGGTATAATCTTTTTGAAAGGAATTAATTGTAAAAATATTACTTTTATAGGTGGTGAAATGAAAATAAGACAGGCTATTGGCCTGTCCTCTCAACGAATCATAACAAGTTCTCATTCTAATGTACTACGTTTCGTATGCTGCATTTTTTTAAACGTGTAAGCTTTTCTCCCTTTGTTTTTTCAATAAAACAGGCGCCTTATCCAGTCCTCACCTTCTTCTAATCTTACTCCCTTTCTTAAAAATGAAATAAATGTCATTTAAGGAAATGACTTCATCCATTTAATTTCTCAACCCTCTTCGTTATCAATTCAATATAAACAATCGTTATTTCATGTGATCGTAATGAAATGAAATTCTCTTACATAAACTTGATACAACTATGAACAAGCAGGTGAACCTCTTATGTATAAAAAAATAGTTGCTGTTGTTATAGGAAGTATCTTAGTTGGCTCAGGTATCAATGCCTTTCTAGTTCCCAACCACCTTATTGATGGTGGAATGATTGGAATCGGCTTAATTGTAAAATACATATGGGGTTATCAAACCGGTCTTACCATCATTTGTTTGAGTATTCCTCTTTATATTATTGCGTTCCTCTACTTTCGCCCTTACTTTTATAATAGCCTCCATGGGTTATTACTTTCTTCTTTTTTTATTGATCTTCTTTCTCCCCTTCGTTACGCCTTTTCTTTTCCTATTCTGATCAGTTCCATATTAGGAGGCTTTTTCGTAGGTACAGGGATTGGAATTATGTTGAAATACGAGACAAGTACAGGTGGAACAGATTTGCTCGCTCAATTTATCTCCCGCATCGTTACGTTAAATGTTGGAATCATCATCTTTCTAATAGATGGTCTTGTTATCCTTATTGGATCCAAAACAATTGGATTAAATGCTTCGCTCTATTCTGCTGTTACTATTTTTGCAGTTGGTATTGCTACTAGCTTATTAACTATTAAGAAAGAAGCCTTATAGAAGCGCGGTGAACTGACACAGCGCTTCACTTTTTTACTTATTTACTTATTTACTTTCTCCGTTCCCCAGTAATGTTCGCTAATGACATCTGCAATGGCTTTAACCGTTCGACTAAGTTGCTCAAGGTTATTGTCCACTCCACCCATTTCAATCAACATAGCATTAGGGGATAAGTCTTGATTATAAATGCCATCTACTCCTTTTCCTTTTTTACTAATTACCCCCCTGCTTAGCCCTGGAAATTCTGCTTTTAGCGCAGCATGTAATTCTTTTGCAAGCGCGAGATTCTTCTCGTAATTGGGATTTTCTTCTCCAATAACAAAAACCGTTCGAGCGTATTCCTCATTGTTAATTGTAACCGTTGTATCCTTTGCTCTTAATGAATCACGATGAATATCAATGAATAAGTTAAAATCATCATTGCTTGCTACCGCAGACTGTACGATCGTTCTCGATACATCATAAGCACTTCCATGCTCAAGGCCCTTTTCATTTAATAGGGCTCCCATGTTTGAATCGTCAACTTGTGCGCCTATCCCCCGATCCTCTAGTTCTTCACCTAACAATTTTCCAACTAGCGTAATGTTGGTTTTCCCATCGTTCGCTAAATCAGCATTTTTTTCCCCTTCAAGACCTAATAACGGCAAGTAAGACTCATAGCTATGTGAATGATAAATTAAGGCCACTTTCTTCCCATTCGTTGTTTGAAGCGGCGGTGTAACCTGATCTTTTGAATCTTGAATTTCTAATTTCTCCGTAGGTACTTCTCTTTCTTTAAGTAAATCATCTAAAGGTGGAGCGGATTCGACAGGAAGGTTGGTAAAATTCGTTCCCTCCCCAGCAACGTGGATTTTAGCATCATATAACGCAAAACCAGGGAGTTCCCCCCCTAGAAGACTCCTGATATCGCCTGGCTTAACGCTCGTAATAAATTGAAACATGACTAAAGAAAATGCTGGCGGCTCACTCTCTTCAGGTAATACCTGAGTTAAATAATGATTCTCAGT